>Ga0123519_10000245_pt1 | contig 93141 bp, 87 predicted proteins | sample YelNatPaOPRAMG02_FD_87396 | JGI IMG/M metagenome (GOLD analysis project Ga0123519, IMG submission 87396) | Hot spring microbial communities from Yellowstone National Park - Yellowstone National Park OP-RAMG-02 (version 2) | ecosystem: Environmental > Aquatic > Thermal springs > Hot (42-90C) ... | reverse complement strand
TCCGGTTAAGAACGCCCTTCGGGCGATGGTCGGAAAATATTGCAGTGTCAAACAACTCGGAAGCAGACGACTGTGCTACTGCGACTGACGATTGCTCTTCGTCCAAGCGATGGGAAGAATGCGGGTTACGCTGACAAGAGAAATGTTGGAAAGAGTGGACGGATATGACAGTTTTATCCTGTGGGAGGATAATTTCCTCTAATTAAGGCAGTTGATACGGTTCCACTTTTGCGCCTGTTAGGTTCTTAATGAAGAAAAGGGGTTGGTGTGTTTTGTGATACAGAATCGGTCAATTGGGAACTTTGAAACTTTCGGCGCGTGCTTATAGCCGTATTCTTAAAGTCGCAAGGACCGTTACTTTTTCTCGGACTTGTCAATGATGATTCGCGCCGTGCCGCCGTTCTCGTTCGCAAGTATCTTTAAAAACTGTGCAGGTTTTTCCTTATCTTCGTCAAGATAGGTACCAACAAGAAGTCCGATAGTGTTTATGATGATATTGCGTCCCTGATTGAAGTGGCGGACTGCCGCGAGAATCTCACTGAAACTTGTTGCTTTTCCTGCGTTCCATCCGTCAGGAAGTAGATAGTATCAACCTCTTTGTCTTTGAACGCTTCTTCAAGTGCGCCGTAAATGTTCGTTTTTCCGCTCGGTTGCATCGCTTTTACGAACTCAATCGCTGATTCGCGGTTTTCCTTTGTTGCAGGTGTCAATGATTTCCTCCAGGATTTAACATCGGTCGAATATATGATGATATTAAACTTCGCATCATCGGAGAGGAGTTTATTCACAACATAAGCGAGTTCCAATTTCAGAATCTCGATTCGTGTTCCTTCGAACCCTGGTTTTACGCCACCCTCTCCCAATTTCGGAGTTTCAGGTGGGGCTTCAGTCCATCTCCTGTTGTGGGTTGCTTCCCTTCGTCTTTGTTTGTGTCAGGGACACGCCCGCGCGCTATCATACTGCCCGACACATCGCATATGAAAATCACTCGCTTTGATGTAATACTGCCGTATAGAACTGTCTCGAGTTTACCGCTGAGTTTCGCATCGCTCCTTGATAGTGGCGTTTCTTCTTCTTTATAAGAATCTTTTCCTTTCGAGTTCCACCAGTTATGAAAATCGAGAGCGCTTGAAAGAGTATACTCTCCTGTCATATTTTGAAGTGCAATCAGGATACCGCGCGCCGCAGGCTTGTTCTCCTTTTCCGCACGGCCAAGAGTTTCTATCATCGGTTCAATAGCCTTCTTTGACCTTATTTGTGACAAGGCTTTCGCGGCAGCCGTTACAACATCGAAATTCTTGTCTGAAAGGAGACCTATAAGTGTGTCCGCTGCGGATTTCTCTTTCCTCCGTCTCATCACCTCACAGATTGCAATGAGAATGCTCTCACTCTTTTCCGTGGAGAGTCGCCCAATCAAGTAATTGATTGCCTCTTTGCTACCTGTTGAAGCAAGTGCGTTCAAGGCCGCTTCCTCAACCTGTAAATCAGGTGTCTTGCCACCACTGTAAAGCGCTTTGAGAATGCCATCTATCGCTTCTTCGCTGCCGAGCGCAGCGAGTGTCTTTACGGAGTTCATACATTCCGCCCGCAGAGAACGCAACTCATTGCTTAAATTATTCATCTCGGTTGTGATTGTCTGATACCTCTCGTAAAGCGGTTTGTAATCCGGGCTCGTCCGCGGCGTTTTATTCAACCTCTCGATAACAGCAGCGTATTCGTCTTCAAGCGCTTCTATCTTTTTACTCAGCGAAGCGAGTTTCGGAATCCCTGAGGAAAGTTGCTTTAATTCATCTTTGCCCTGAGGTCTTGCCGTGGGCGTGAGTAAAAGCAAAGTGACAAGAGCGATGATATTTTTTCTAACCATTCTGTTTCTCCTAATCCATTCCCATCTGATTGCATAATCATACAGGCAAATTAAAAAAATGTCAAGTCTATGGAATCGGAAATTTGGGACGCAGGTTAAGGCTTCTTAAAGAATCTGGAAACGAGTTTCGCAATGGCGAGAGAGGAGGTCAATCCAGGGCTATCTATGCCGATGAGGTTGATGAGGTGAGGGAAATTCTCATCCTTCTTGATTGTGAAATCGTCCGTATGAGCGGCTTTGGCTTGGATTCCTGCGTATTCAAGGTGGAGATGTTCAAGTTTCAGGGCAGGGAAGAAATCTTTTACGCGCAAGATGAACTCGTCTGGTGGAAGTCGGTTTCTTTCGTAATCATTTTTTTCGCTGATGGTTCTGCCAAGAGGTCCGACGAGAACCCGTTTGCCGATTATCGGCGCTCCGTCCTGTTCCGTCCCGAATGTCGGAGTCAGGTGAACTCCGACATCGTAGCGCTCCGCATTGCCGACCTTAATCAAGACAGGGGCTGGATAGATATTCGTCGTTATCTGAAGTTCTCGCGATGTTGCGTTGTAGTAATAATACTCTCCACGAAACGGTACAATCTTATAATCCGAATCGGGACGCACCATCTTTAACACTTCATCGCTGTAAAGCCCGGCAGCGTTTATGACCCATTTGCTCAAGAACCTCTCTTCCTTTCCATCCGAATAGACTACAGATATTTTAAACTCTTCATTTTGCATCTCGAGTGCAGTTACCTTTGCCTGTGTGAGAATTGAGACGCCGTTGAGCCGTGCGAGTTTTGCGAGGGTTTTTACGAGCCCTGCTGCATCGACGATTCCCGTTGATGGAAAATGGATTGCAGAAAGCGCTTTTACCTGTGGTTGAAAGGCTGTTACTTCCGCGCCGTCAATGATGTGGACTCCGAGGGCGCCGTTATCTTTCGCGCGCTTGAAAAGTTTTCGGATGATTTTGTCTTCATCTTCGTTTACCGCTACAATGAGTTTGCCGACTCTTCTTGCAGGAACGCCGTTTTCAGCACAAAACCGATACATCAGGCGGTTCCCCTCAACGCATAATCGGCTTTTCAGTGAGCCATGTCTATAATAGACTCCTGCGTGGATTACTCCTGAGTTTCTTCCCGACTGCTCTTCTGCGAGATAACGGTTCTTTTCGAACAAAAAAATCCCTTTATGGTGTTTTGACAATTCGTGCGCGATTGCGCAGCCGACAACTCCACCACCCACAATCGTGCAAAATACCTTTTCCATTTTAATCCTCTCCTAATATCTATACTCTGACAATAATAAACTGCTTGATTGGGTTTCTCAAACACCTTCATTTTTTCGCTGACATTACCAAATTTTTGAATGGTTTGACTAGGGAGTTGGTTAATAATATTTAGGATAGAGTTTTAAGGAGATGGTAGATGAAATGGTTTATTTTGGTTGGTGTTTTCGTGGTTTTGATGGGCGTCGGTTGTGGGGGTGGAGAGAAACAGACGACTCCACCGCAAGTGGAAAAGCCTGCACCTACAGCCGATGTTGATGCAGTGAAGAAGAAAGCGATAGATGCAATGAGGAAGGCTGCGGAATACCTTAAGAAGAATCAAGACGAGACAGGGCAGGTTGGGAAGATTCCCGGTGCTTCGATTACGAGTATAGTAGCACTTGCGCTTGCTGGTTCTCCTGTCAGAGACGATTTTAAGGATATTCTCGACAAGGCTATTCCGTTCTTGCTCAAATTCTTAAAGAGTGACGGCTCGATCAACGATGAGCAAGGACATATCACATACAAGACATCGGTTGTTCTTTCACTGCTTTGTATGTTGCCTGCGGAGGAGAAGAAGAAGTATTCGCAGCAGATTGCTGTTATGGTCGAATACCTTCTGAAAGCGCAGAACTGGAACGATATGGTCAAAGAGGATTTGAATAACGGCGGATGGGGCTACGATGAGAAGAAAAAGGAGAACCGTTCGGATATGTCCAACACATCGTTCGTCCTTCAAGCACTTCGAGACGCTGATGTTCCGAAAGACCATCCTGTTTGGCAACGCGCTTTGGTCTTCATCAGTCGCTCGCAGAATAATCAGGAGACGAACGATGCGAAATTGGAAGGGATAAAAAACACGAACGATGGCGGTTTCAGGTATGGTCCAAATATGACACGCTCAAATGTGAAGATAAAAAATCCTGATGGGACAGAATCGTATCCTTCTTATGGCAGTATGACATACGCAGGACTTCTGAGTATGATTTATGCGTTCGTTAGCAAGGATGATAGTCGTGTTCAATCTGCTATGGGCTGGATTAAGAAGAACTATACTCTTGATGAGAACCCTGGTATGTCCGAAAAACGGTATGGTCCTGATTCAATGCAAGGATTATATTACTACTATTCCGTTTTGGCTAAAGCGCTTTATTACTACGGTGAGCGGTATTTAGTAGATGCCGACAACAATAAGCACGACTGGGCAGCAGAGTTGGTGGAAAAACTTATTTCGCTCCAAAAAGAAGATGGACATTGGAAGAATGAAAACGACAGATGGTTTGAAGCAGACCCTACACTTGCAACCTCGTATGCGATTGTCGCTCTCTCATACGCATACAAGGCTTTAAGCGAACTCGGCAAATAGTCGGAGATTTGTTTGTTCGTCCAATTGCAGATTGATAGATGCAGAGACTTTCTTTTATAGTTTCTGATTAGTGTGACATCTTTTTTACACTTGAAAATGCACAAATTCTGTGATAAAATTCGATTCGAGAATGCGAAGGAGCGGAGAATCAACAATGGCTTTGCGTAAGGATAGACGTCCGTTAGGGCAGTTACTCAAAGAGATGGGTGTTGTTACAGAGTATGAGATTCAAGAAGCCTTACAAGTGCAACAGGAGAAAGGCGGCACTCTCGGCGAGATTCTCGTTGAAATGGGGTTTATTGACGAAAAAGACCTTTTGTTTGCTCTTGCGATTCAAGCAGGAATGGATATGGTTGACCTTGACGAGATGGAGATTCCCGATGATGTGATTGAGCGGGTTGACAAGACAGTTGCTGAGACATATAAGATTATGCCTATAGAATATAAAGACGGCAAGATGACGGTAGCGATTTCGGACCCAACGAACCTGGGTGTGTTGGACGACCTAAGGTTTATGCTTGATGCCGAACTTGAGGCTGTGGTTGCGACGGAAGATGCGATTGAGCGTGCCATTGCGCGCTACTACGGCGGAAAAGAAGAATCAATCGAGTCGATTATCGCATCTGTGGATGAAGCGTCTGATGTTGAGGTAATAGAATCTAAAGAGATGATGGACATCGAAAAACTCGAAAAAGATGTTCACTCAAAGCCTGTTGTAAGACTTTTGAATCTGATTTTGCTTCAAGCGATAAAGGATAGGGCGAGTGATATCCATCTTGAACCATTTGAAGACCGTTTTCGTGTGAGGTATCGTGTTGACGGTGTTTTGTATGAGATGATGCCACCACCACTTCATCTTGCCTCTGCGCTTATTTCTCGTGTAAAGGTGATGTCGAATTTGAACATTTCAGAGACTCGGGTTCCGCAGGATGGAAGAATCGAACTGAATATCGCAGGGCGCGCGATAGATTTACGAGTCTCAACATTGCCGACCGCATATGGCGAAAGCGTAGTTATGCGTGTTCTTGACAGGGCAAATGTTAATCTCGACCTCGATATGTTGGGTTTGCGCCCCGATGAGGTGAAGATTGTGAAATCGCTAATTGACAGACCGCATGGCATAATTTTGGTTACAGGTCCAACAGGTTCGGGTAAGACGACTACTCTTTATTCCGCGCTTAACTACGCCAATTCTCCTGAAATAAAGATTCTTACTGCGGAAGACCCTGTTGAATATAATCTCGAAGGAATCGTTCAGGTTCAGGTGAACGAAGAGATTGATGTTACATTTGCTAATCTTCTGAGAGCATATCTGCGTCAGAACCCCGATAAGATGTTGGTAGGAGAGATACGAGACCTTGAAACCGGTGAGATTGCTATACAGGCATCGCTGACAGGACATGTGGTTTTCAGCACTCTTCACACAAATGATGCTCCCTCGGCGATTACTCGTCTTCTCGACCTCGGGTTGGAGCCGTTCCTAATTGCCGCGACCCTCGAGGCGGTGATTGCCCAAAGACTTGTCAGGAGGATTTGTCTGAACTGTCGTTCAGAGTATAAGCCTTCTGAGGAAGAACTGTTAGAATTAGAGTTGACTCCTGATGCTGTAAAGGGACGCACATTTTTCTACGGAAAGGGCTGCGACCAGTGTAACGGGACAGGATATAAGGGAAGACTCGGAATATTCGAAATAATGGTTATAACGGAGGAGATTCGCCAGTTGATTCTGCAAGAATCCTCGACGGATATGATACGGGATGTGGCTCGTAAGGGTGGGATGAGGACTCTTCGGGATTCGGGGCTTCTTGCAATATTTGACGGTTTAACTACGATAGAAGAAGTGGTAAGAGAGACCATTTTTACGGCATAAAGGAATAGAAAGTTGGGGGGAAAAATATGCCTGTGTTTTCATTTGAGGCGATGGATGGTAAAGGGAAGGTGCTGAAGCAAGATGTGGAAGCGGCGAACAGGGACGAGGCGATAGCGAAGATACGGAGTATGGGATATTATCCGACGAAAGTGGCGCAGAAGGCAGGTGCACCACAGCAGAAGCCTGCGCAGAAGGTAGCGACAAAAAAGACAGGTACCGAAGAAGAGGCTGATTTGGGAGGAGGTGGTGGTGCAAGCGGATATGCCATAGGAGAGGTTGCGGAGGAGATTAAGAAGCCATCTTTTTTCGAACGGCTCGGGAAGGGCGTCTCTCTGCGGGAGCTTTCAAACTTTACGGTGCAGTTGGGCGTGCTTCTCGAAGCAGGATTACCAATTGTTCGGAGTCTTCGTATTTTACAGGGACAGTATAAGGGCTCTTTTGGCAATCAGATTAAAACGGTTGCTGATGATGTTGAAGGTGGTTCAAGTTTTTCGGAAGCACTGTCACATCATCCCGGAACATTCAACAGACTCTACATTTCAATGGTCAGGGCGGGTGAGGCAGGTGGCGTGCTTGATGTGATTATGAGACGGTTGGGCGATTTCCTCGAGAAGAGTGTTCGATTGAAACGGCGCATTATCGGTGCGATGATTTATCCTGCCGTTGTTATCGTGGTTGCAATTGCCGTCTTGGGATTCGTTATGGCAGTCATTATCCCAAAATTTCAAGCGATGTTTCAAGAGTTCAACATAGAATTGCCTGCAATCACGCAGTTCTTGCTTTCGGTCTCAAGTTTCGTTGTTAACAGTTGGTATGTAATCGTTGGAATCATAATCGGTTTAATAGCGGTTTATAAACTTGCAGGTGCGTCGGGCGGTGGTAAGGCTACACTTGACAAGTTCAAGATGTCGCTTCCGCTTGTGGGCGATGTTATTAAGAAGGAGACGCTAGCGAGATTCTCACGCACGCTCGGTACTCTGATAGGTTCAGGTGTGCCGATACTTCAATCTCTTCAGATAGTTAAAGAGGCGATTGGGAACGCAGCGATTGAGAAGTCGGTTGAGAATGTTACAGGCTCTATAAAAGAAGGAGAAACGATTGCGGAGCCGTTAAGGCAGTCAGGTGTGTTTGATGAAATATTTGTGAATATGATTGATGTGGGAGAGGAAACTGGCGAACTCGACAAAATGCTGAACCGCATCGCTGACAACTACGAGGAAGAGGTGGATGTGAAGGTTGAATCTTTAATGTCTGTTCTTGAGCCTGTAATGATTGTTTGTCTTGGTGTTGTTGTTGGGATAATCGTGGTTGCTCTGTTTATGCCTCTTATGAGTATCATATCGAAACTCTCTTAAAGAATAGGTGATGGTTTTCGTATCCAGCGTCTGCTTTTTATACTTGGTGATGAGTGGCAAGGAGAGAGCATCAGACATGAAGGTAGTCTGTGATGGAATGTGTAACTGCTTGGAGTCGTGAAAGATGGTTGCAGTCAATGTTGAGGGAGCGTCAAGGAAGGATTCTTCTGATTGTAAGGATAAGATGAGTATTCGTGAAAAACAGAGGATGATAGGAAGGTGCGTAAATCTTCTCCATAAAAAATATGGGAATAAAGAGAAGCCTACGAGTAGACAGATAATCGAGCAAGTGATTTTTTATCATCTTCATCGCGCGGTAAATATAACCTCTGCAAGGAATGTTCTTCGGAACTTACGAAGCAGTTATATTGACTACAATGAGGTGCGCATAACGAAACAGCAGGATTTAAGCCGTATGCTTGCGCAGAATGGAGTACCAGTGGAGAAGTCGTTTCTTATAAAAGGATTTTTGCGTTCGATATTTGATAAGGAGAGCCGTCTTTGTCTTGAGCATCTGAAGGAGCTCGATAGAGAAAGATTCTATGAGAGGATGAGCAGAATCGAAGGAGTTGATAATGCGGTTATTGATTATGTGAGGTTGTGCACTTTCAACGAACCTATTCTTCCATTGAGTGAAGATGTGCGGAGGGTTCTCGAACGTTATGGTGTCTCGGTTGAGAATATGAGTGGTCAAGACGCAGGCGGTTACCATAATTACTGTAAGAAAGTTGATTTTTATCAGGCATTCTGCCTGTTTGTTGAGCATTCGCAGAAGGTCTGTCTTGTTGATAATCCAAGATGTGATAAGTGCGTGCTTGCGAAGACTTGTTCCACCGCTATTAAGAAAAGGATGGAAGTGAGACGCAAGAAGACAGAGGAGAAGAAATAGGATTGAGGAGTTAGATATGGCAGGTCATTCTCACTGGGCAGGAATCAAACATAAAAAGGGGCTTGCAGATGCCAAGAAGGGCAAGATGTTCAGTAAGTTGGCGCAACAGATAATGATTGCTGTTCGGGAAGGGGGTAGCAATATTGATACGAACATCAAGTTGAAGTATGCGATTGAGAAGGCACGTGCAGCCAATATGCCAAAGGATAACATAGAGCGTGCTATAAAGCGGGCTTCAGGTGAGTTGGGCGATATACAACTCGAGGAGGTCATCTATGAGGGGTATGCGCCGGGAGGAGTAGCGGTTCTTGTCGAGACGGTAACGGACAACAGGAACAGGACGACAAGCGAATTGCGAACGATTTTTCAAAAGCGCGGCGGAACACTTTCGGAAAAAGGTTCTGTTGCTTGGATGTTTGATACGAAGGGACTGCTTCTTGTTGAGTTGGAGAAAATCTCTGAAGACGCGATATACGAGTTGACTCTCGAAGCGGGCGCCGATGATGTGAAATTAGAAGGGGACATATTCGAAGTCTATTGTATGCCTACCAATCTCGAAAATGTGAAGTCCACATTTGAAAAACATGGGGTTAAACCAAAGATAGCGGAAATATCTCGAGTTCCGAAAATGACGGTGACTCTTGATGCGGAGACAGGTAGAAAAGTTTTGAACCTTTTAAATGCGATAGAAGAGCATGATGATGTTCAGCATGTTTATGCGAACTACGACATACCTGAAGATGTGATGGAAAAGATAGCACAAGAGAGTGAGGAGTGACAATAAGTAACAGCGAGTAGCAAGAGGTATGTAACAGAGTGAGAAGGAGAAGATTATGGATATGCGAAGCGTCCTTGAAGATGCGTTGAAGAAGAGTACAGCAGATTATACGGAGATAAGGTTTGAAAGAACATCTGCGACAAGAGTTGTCTATAGGCACAAAAGGCTTGAGGCGGTGTCTGAAGTCTCTGAAGAGGGGGGAATAGTCAGAGCACTCAAAAAGAAAGGTGGCTGGGGAATCGCGACATTTAACAGGTTAGAAGATGTGAAAAGTTTTGTGGACGCTGCCTGCGAGTGCGCAAGTGCCTTGCCTCCGCAAAATATCGAACTTGCGCCCGCCGAGGTTGTCGAAGACGCGATTAAGGTTGAACTTAAGAATGATTTCAGAAAAGTCTCTCTTGCTGAGAAAGTGAGACTTATAGGGGAATATAATGATGCGATTCTTGCCTGCGGCAATCTCATTATTGATACAAATTCGGTATATAGCGATGTGTGGACTGATTATTACTACATCAATTCGGAGGGGACTTTCATTTATGAACAGAGACCCGAAGTTATTGTCTATTTCATCGCTACAGGACGCAAAGATGGAAATGTCCAGCAAGCACGCGAGAGTTTTGCCCGACCCGGTGGTTTCGAGGTTGCGCTTGGGCACATAGAACTTGCAAGAACCGCAGGTAAGCGAGTGATAGAACTTCTCGAAGCCAACCCTGTGAAGGGCGGTAAATATACTGTCGTTTTGAATCCTGCGCTTGCAGGGGTTTTCATTCATGAGGCTTTCGGCCACCTCTCGGAGGCTGACCACATATATGAAAACAAAAAGGCGCGTGAACTGATGGTTCTTGGCAGAAAGTTCGGAGAAAAACTCCTGAATGTCGTTGACGATGGAAGCGTGCCAGGGTTGAGAGGCAGTCACAAATATGATGATGAAGGTGTTCCATCGAGGAAGAACTATCTGATAAAAGAGGGCGTTTTGGTTGGGAGGCTACATTCGAGGGAGACGGCGGCGAAAATGGGCGAAACTGTGACAGGAAATGCGAGAGCGATAAGTTATCGTTTTCAACCGATTGTGCGGATGACGAACACATACATTGAAAACGGTGATACTCCGTTTGACGAACTCATCTCTGACATCAAATTAGGGATTTACGCTTGTGACGCGATTGGTGGGCAAACAATGCTTGAGAACTTCTCGTTCTCAGCAGGTTGGGGACACATAATACGGAACGGAAAGGTCTGTGAAATGGTGCGTGATGTTGTTCTTGCAGGGAATCTTTTTGTGACGCTCGCAAACATTGAGGCACTCGGAAACGATTTCGTTTGGCAGGAACGGGGTGGCGGTTGCGGCAAAGGTGGACAGATGCCACTTCCTGTTACCGAAGGCGCACCTCATACGCGTATAAGAGATGTTGTCATTGGCGGAAGGTAGAAGAAAGGAGATTTTTCTATGGATATTCAGGATGTTCTTCCCCATATAAGAAGATTGGCTGACGCAGGCGAGGTTTATGGATTGAAGTACGAGACGACCGCAGTTGAGTTGGTTGACGGAAGAACGAAAAGTGCGACACGAAAGCAAGAATACGGGACAGCAGTCAGATTGTTAAGCAAAGGGAGAATGGGTTTTTCAAGTGCGCTCGGTCCTTGCGACCTGAAGACTGTCGCTGAAAAGGCGGCTGCATCCGCTCAATTTGGCGAAGAAGTCAATTTTCAGTTCGTTAAAGAGAAGCCTTTAAGGAAACCGACGGTTTACAGCGAGACCGTTGAAAGACTCTCACTTGATAAGATGCGCGAGATGGGGGAGAAAGTCTGTTCGCTACTTAAGGAGAAATGTCCTGATGGGGTTGTAGAGGTGTCTGTTAGAACGGGTGTAGCGGAGCACAGGATCGTGAATACTGCTGGTGCAGATGGTTCGGAGAAATTCTCTAATTTCTCTCTTTCGGCGCATATTGAGTGGGTAAGAAATGATGAGATAATTCTCGTTTACGGATATGAGGTCTCCGTTCGGGTTGAGGATTTTATTGAGAAGGTTGTTGCGGATGTTTCTCGACAGTTGAACTGGTGTGAACGCGAAGCGAAGTTGCAAAGCGGTCCGAAGGATGTTCTTTTCGATGCAAAATCGGGGGTAAGTGCGATAATTGTTCCTTTGATGGCGGGTTTGAACGGAGAGAATATTGCGCGTCGAACATCGCCACTCCTCGGCAAGGTAGGGCAGAAACTTTTTTCGGAAAAGTTGACAGTTTTTGATGACGGAACCGTAGACAATAGAGTCGGCTCATCCTCTTTCGATTGTGAAGGCACTCCGGTTCGAAAGAATGTTCTCATTGACGAAGGGGTACTTAAAGGTTATGTGTTTGACCTGAGGTTTGGTGCAATGGCTGGAGCAGTCTCATCGGGAAACGGGAAGAGGGCTTCGGTTTCATCTCTTCCACGCCCTTCCTTTAATAATTTCATTATCAAGCCAGGTGATATAGAGTTTGAGAAGATGCTTAAAGGAATCAAGGATGGTGTTTATGTTGTAATGGCGCTTGGTATCGGGCAGGGAAATATAATAAGTGGAGCATTTAGCAATCCTCTTGGACTTGCGTTTAGGATTGAGAACGGCGAAGTGACAGGCAAGATAAGGAAAGCCTCCATTGCAGGTAATGTTTACGATTCGTTTAAGAGAATCGAGGCATTGAGCAAGGAGACGGAGATATTAGGTGCGGGAGAAGTGCCTCATATTCTCTTAAGTGGAGTATCTGTAGTTGCAGGATAGTCCTGCTGAATAAAGTAGAGGCTGTCTTATGGCAGATGCGGATACAGGACCGAAGTTAAAACTTGGATTGACGCAAAGACAGGAACTGCGCTTGAAACTTGTGCCGCGGTTGATTCAGACTGCGGAACTTTTGGAAAAATCGGCGTTGGAACTCGAACGGTTTGTTCGAACGGAGTTGACGGAAAATCCGTTTTTGGAGGTGGGGGAAGCAGCACCTGAAGATAGTCAAGAACAAGAACAAAGAATATTAGCGTTAGATGAGAAAAAGAGGGAAGATGACAAGGATTTTACGCGACTGGATGTCTTGAACGACTATTTTGAGCGTTTAAGCGAAGACATTCCTTTGATGGCGAGAGGGGGTACAGAAGAGGACGATGATGGTAGGCAAGGGATTTTACAGAGCACTGCTGCCGTTACCAATTTTCACGATTATCTTCTTGAACAGTTGCGTTTTCTTGAATTAGGGGACGATGTTCGTAAGGTTGCCGAACATATAATCTACTGCGTAGATGAGGATGGTTATTTAAGAGCAACCATTGAAGAAATTTCGTCAGCCTGCTCCGTTTCCGAAGATGTAGTCCAAAAAGCGCTCGAGGTGGTGCAGTCATTGGAGCCGCCCGGGATTGGTGCACGGAATTTAGTTGAGTGTTTACTGCTTCAGGTGCGCAACGACAAGAAGTATGGGTTGGAGCGACGCATTATAACGAACCATCTTGAAGATGTGATGCACAATAGAATACCGAAGATAGCAAAGGAGACAGGAGAGACGATAGAACGGGTGACTGAGGCAGTTGAGTTTATAAAGCGCTTACATCCGCGTCCTGGTGCGCTTATTAGCGGTGGCAGTGCGCCACCTGTCCATATTGATGCTGTAATACAAAAGGTTGACGGCGACTACGAGATTATCATCAATGATGCTAATATACCGCCTTTGAGGCTATCTGCGAACTCGAAAGAGTTGCTGGATGCGGCGAAACAAAACCCTGAAGTATTGCAGTATTTACTGCGGCGCTACGAGCGGGCGCATAATCTCATTAGAGACATTGAACTGCGCAGAATGAGATTGAGGATGATTGTTGAGGAGATTGTCAAGGAGCAGAAAGATTTTCTTGACCATGGAATCGAATATCTCAAGCCTTTAACGATGAGACAGATTTCACGAAGACTGAACCTGCACCTGTCAACCGTTTCGCGTGCGATTGCCGGGAAATATGTTCAGACTCCGCAAGGAGTATTTCCGATGAAATTCTTCTTTACAGCCACTCCACTTAAAAGCCGCACGGGTGGTGAGAGTTCTTCCTCACTGGTTAAAGAGCGTGTGCGTCAACTTATTGAGAAGGAAGACCCGAAAAATCCGTTAAGCGATGACGAAATTGTCCGCATCCTTACTCAGGAGGGGTTCAATATAGCGCGAAGGACGGTTGCCAAATACCGCGACATCCTCGGCATTCCTTCGTCGAGGCAGCGGAAAAAGTATTAAGGCGACACAAGTGAAAGTTGTCGTCTGTGGTTGTGGGACAGGATTGCCTTGTGTTGATTCGTCTTGCTCTTCCGTATTTGTCTCGATAGGCAACGAGAAAGTTCTACTCGACATTGGACCTGGAGCGATGCGCCAACTCGCCCGAATGGATATTTCCTACAACGACATAGACAGGTTGCTTATAACCCATACGCATATTGACCATATAAACGATTTGTCTCATCTTTTGTTTATTTCAAAGTATGAAGTGGCTCCACGGAACCGTGATTTACATATTATCGCGCCGAAAGGGTTCAGGAAATTTTTTTGTAATCTTGTTTCGCTGTTTGGCGAACAGATTAAATCCGAAAAATATGAGGTTCTCATTCAGGAAGCGGAAGATTCAAAGATAGAGTTGAGCGGGTGGAAAGTTTTTACGAAGCCGACACGGCATATATTGCCTGGTATTGCGTATAGGTTAGAAGAAGGAGATAGGTCACTCGTTTACACAGGTGACACTGAATTGACAACCGATGTAGTAGAACTCTCAAAAGACGCTGACTTGCTGATTACAGAATGCTCTTTTCCTGACGACGAGCGGGTAGTCGGACATATGACTCCGAAATCGGTTGCAGCACTCATTAAGCAGGCGCAACCAAAAAGAGTTCTTATTACGCATATATATCCGATTCTTGGGAGAAAGAACGCGGTTTCGCTTGTAAAATCTCATCTGGATGGCGATTTTTGTATTGAGGACGCTTACGACTTTATGTCTGTGGAGTTGTGACGGTGCGGCTCGGTGTGCACATTCCGATTTCAGGCGGTTTCGTTAAGGCGGCGGAATATGCGGTAGAGGCAGGCTGTGAAACGGTTCAGTTGTTTAGCCGAAATCCGCGAGCATGGAAGCCGAAGTCGATATTGTGCGAAGAAGCAGACTACTTCTACCGAAAATGCAAAGAGAGATTCATATCTCCTGTTGTTGTCCACACACCTTATCTGCCTAATCTTGCAAGTGCTGACGAAGATTTTTGGCTTCGGTCGATAGAGGTTATAAAGGAGGAACTCATACGAGCGGAGATGTTAGGCGCTGATTATCTCGTGACTCACATCGGAAAATCGAAGGAGAAGCGAGGTGATGCGCTTAAAAGAGTGGCTGATGGAATAAACGAGGCGCTTTCATCGGTTGATAACTCCGTTACTATCTTGCTTGAGAATACAGCAGGGCAAGGGGCTGAAATTGGGACTCATTTTGATGAAATAGCGACGATTCTTGAAATGGTTGCTGAAAAGAGTAAAGTTGGTGTCTGTTTCGACACAGCGCACGGATTTCAGGCAGGATATGATATAAGAGACGAAGAGGCAGTTGAGAAACTCGTTGAGATTATAAGGTGTACGGTCGGAATTGAGAGGGTAAAATGTGTTCATCTGAACGATTCGAAAACCGCTTTTGGCTCTCGTGTTGACCGTCATTGGTATGTTGGTGAAGGGGAGATAGGAAGAGAAGGGTTCCTGGCGTTTATGAACCATTCGGCATTTGCGAATTTACCGGCGATAATGGAGACGCCGAAAATGTCTGTCGAAGACGACAAACGGAATATAAGGAAAGTTTTTGAACTACTTGGTAGGGTTAGTAGGAATGTATAAGTGTGTTGAGTGTGGAGATGAAGTTCCTCAAAAGGATATAGACAGAGGATTTGCCTTTTTCGACGGCAAGTCCGCATATTGCTATAAATGTGTCGGTAAATATCTACTGAAGATGGAGCAGATGCGTAGAGCGGCGGATTTTTCAGCCGCACTTGAAGCGGCGACGAAACGCGCTTCCGAGCAGCGTGAAGATATTGAAAAACTTAAGCAGCACACGAAAAAAGTCTCTTTCCTCGTTCTTCTTGTTTTTCTTATCATTGTTCTGATTATTACTCTTTGTTCTGCTTATCTTGTTCTCAAGCTCTGTTCAAGAACTTAAATTAGCCTAATCCACCATCGTCTTTTTTCTCAGGTGGTTTTTCTTCTTTCTGTTTCTCTTTTGAAGGTTCTTGAGGTTTTTCTTTTGGGGGTTCTTGAGGTTTTTCTTCTGGCTCAGGGGTTTCTTCTTTCAGTTGCTTGGCGCCTTTCTTGAACACATCGAGTTTGATGACTTCTCCTGCCAAGCTGAGACCGACCGCCTGAAGCGCACGATTGTGTGCCTCCGTCTGGCTCTCTTCCGCACTCATCTTATGTTTTTTCGTAATCTCTTTAATAAGATTACCGCTTTTGGAGTCTATCACTTTTATCTTGCCAATAGCCTCTGCATTATATACTACTGTATGTCCGAGAAAAGTTGACTTTTCCTGTTCGGTTGACTTTACCTCCCCTTCAATGATGTAATCAGCCATCTTGCGCAAATCTTCTTCAGTCAATTCCTTCTTTCCTTCTTTGTTCTCATCTTTTTTCTCTTCGCCTTCAGGTTCTTTTGAACCGCCTTTTTCTCCTTCTTCTTCCTTCTTTTTAAGTCTTTCTTGTTCCTTTTTCAAATCGAGAACCTCGATGTGCGAATAGTCCCACGCATCAAGTCTGCGCTCTTTACGGAGTTTGTCCCAAGTCTCTTCTGCCTTTTTAGTCAGTTCCTCTTCTGTTAAATCTTTGTATTCTTTGCTCTTTTTCCACTTTCGCACTCGCTTTTTGACGAACTCGTCCTTCCCTTCGACACTTGCAAGAAGGAATGTCTCTTTGACAATGAACTCGGTAATCTGCCATTTGTATTCCTTATCATCTACGAAGTCCAATATCTTGATGTAAAGTTTCAATTTTAGCGTTTCTTTTTGTTGTGGTTCCTGGGCAGGTGGAGGCTGTTTTTGTGGCTCTGTAGGCTCTTGCGCAATCAGACAAGCAGATAAAAACATCATCGCAAGGACAAGAATAATTCTTCCTTTCATCTTCTTTCCTCCTAACTCCTAACTTCTAATCCGCTTAAAGCGGATAATTTTCTAACCGCTGATTTCAAACCTCCGATTCATTAGAATATCGGCGGCTCTCTATATTCTCCAAAAACTTTCTTCATCGTGTTAACGATTTCTCCAAGAGTGGCGTAAGCGCGTGCGGCGGAGAGAATCGGAACCATAATGTTTTTGGTTTCGTCTTTTGCCGCCGCTTCTACTTCGCTGAGCGCTTTCTTAACGGCGTTGTTATCCCTATTCTCTCGCAACTCTTTTAGTCGTCTGACCTGATGTTGCTCAACTTCTGGTCCCACTTTCAAAAGCGGTATCTCCAACTTCTCTTCCTCTATATATTCATTGATGCCAACTATGACGCGTTTTTTGCTCTCAATCTCCTTTTGATAGCGATATGCGGAATCAGCAATCTCTCTTTGGAAGAACCCTTTTTCGATTGCCGCAATCACTCCACCCATCTCTTCAATCTTTTTGAAATATTTTTCTGCTTCTTCTTCCATCCTGTCTGTAAGCCACTCAACATAATAAGAGCCTGCAAGCGGGTCGATCAGGTTTGCGACTCCTGTTTCATAGGCAAGAACCTGTTGGGTTCGGAGTGCAATCTTGACCGCTTTTTCTGTTGGGAGAGCCCAAGTCTCATCCATTGAGTTAGTGTGGAGTGATTGAGTACCGCCGAGCGCTGCCGCGAGTGCCTGGTAAGCCACGCGGACGATGTTGTTTTCCGGTTGCTGTGCTGTCAGACTGCAACCCGCCGTTTGCGTGTGAAAACGCAACATCCAAGAGCGAGGATTCTTCGCGCCGTATTTGTTGCGCATCCGTTTTGCCCAGATTCTGCGTGCCGCTCTGAACTTCGCTACTTCTTCGAAGATATCGTTGTGCGAGTTGAAGAAGAACGAAAGCCGCGGAGCGAACTCGTCAACATCAAGTCCCGCCTTTATTCCTGCCTCAACATAGGCAAAACCATCTGCAAGCGTGAACGCTAATTCCTGAACCGCCGTAGAGCCTGCTTCTCGAATATGATAGCCGCTTATCGAGATGGTATTCCATTGCGGTACATATTTCGCTCCGAACGCAAAAATGTCGGTTATGATTCGCATCGAAGGTTTGGGTGGATATATGAACGATTTCTGCGCGATGTATTCTTTCAAAATGTCGTTCTGAATCGTCCCGCGTAACGCTTTCATTGGAACGCCCTGCTTCTCTCCTACGCAGAGATAGAACGCCCATAACACCGCCGCAGGACCATTGATTGTCATTGAAGTAGAGACCTCGCCTAACGGGATTCCGTCAAACAGAATCTCCATATCTTTAAGAGATGAGATTGCGACTCCGCATTTTCCCACCTCGCCTTCGGACATAGGGTCGTCAGAATCACGCCCCATAATCGTCGGCATATCGAACGCTACGGAAAGCCCTGTCTGTCCATGAGAAAGAAGAAACTTGTAACGCTTGTTTGTGTCTTCCGCTGTGCCGAATCCAGAAAACTGACGCATCGTCCATAATCTGCCACGATACATTGTGGCGTGTATGCCTCTTGTGAATGGATATTCACCCGGAAAACCGAGTTTCTCTTCGTAATCGCTGTTGCTAATATCACTCGGAGTGACAAGAGCAGGAGGCTCCATACCACTGGCTGTGATGAACCGAACCTCATCTCTTTTGGGCATATTCTCGTAATCTTTTTCCCATTTTGCCTTTTGTTCTTTGATTTTTTTGAGTGTTTCTTTATCGAACATTCCCATTCTGTCTTATCCCTCCAATGCTTTGTTGAGAATCAGACGCGCCGCCATATGAGCGGTTATAGTGCCTTCTGCTACATCTTCACTCAACTTCTTAAAGAGCGAACCGTCTGACAAAAGGCGCTGTCGCATCTTGCCCTCTAATATCGCGAGAATCTTATATTCCGCCATCTTCACTCGACGGCGCTTCAGTTTCTCCTGTGGCGTCTTTGAAAAGTATTCTTCGATAACCGTAACAAGTTTATCAATACCTTTTCCGTATATAGCCTCTGCTTTGAGCACGGGTTTCTCATCTCTCGCTTCTTGCGACTGCATTTCGAGCATAGATTCGATTTCTCGGCAGAGCCTGTCTGCACCCTCTCTATCACATTTGTTGACGACATAAACATCGGCGATCTCCATAAGCCCTGCCTTAAGAGTCTGAATGGAGTCCCCTGATTCGGGCGAGAGAACAAGAACGCAAATATCCGAGACCTGCGCAATCTCGACTTCTGTCTGCCCGACCCCGACCGTCTCAATAAGTACGAAATTGCACCCCATCGCATCGAGGATATCCGCTGCATCTACGGCAGCCGCAGAAAGCCCGCCTAACCGTCCCCTCGACGCCATCGAACGAATGAACACTTTCTCGTTGGTTGAAATTTCGCGCATACGGACTCTATCACCTAACAACGCACCTCCTGTAAACGGACTCGAAGGGTCTATCGCCACGATTCCAACTTTTTCTCCCTTAGAGAGCAGGATTTTTGCAAAGAAGTCAACGAGAGTGCTTTTCCCGACCCCAGGGGGTCCTGTTATGCCGACTCGATGCGCCTTGCCTATGTGTTTTGAAATATCGTTTATAGCCTGTTCAGCAGAAGGCATTCGGTTTTCAACAAGTGTAATGAGTCTCGCTGCTGCTACTCTATCGCCTTCATACAATCGCGCTAACAACGATTTGATATCGCTTTTCATCGTAGATTCTACCGCCTAACGCGACCCAACAAGCCCTAACAAGTGCCGTGCGATGACGATGCGCTGTATCTCGCTCGTTCCTTCGAATATCTCATTTACTTTTGAATCTCGGAAATGTCTTTCGACAGGGTATTCTTTAGTGTACCCGTAGCCGCCATAAATCTGGACAGCCTCCGTTGCGCAGAAGAAAGATGTCTCAGAAGCGAAGAGTTTTGCCATAGAAGCCTCTTTCGAATGCGGAAGTCCTGCGTCTTTCAACTTCGCTGCACGCCAGGTCAGAAGTCTCGCTGCTTCTACTCGGGTTCCCATATCTGCAATCTTCTGCTGTATCATTTCGAACTCGTAAAGGAATTTTCCGAACTGTTTTCTTACCTTTGAATAAGAGATTGCTGCCTCAAGCGCCGCCTGAGCAAGACCGACCGATTCCGCTGCAATTCCTATTCTTCCTCCATCAAGTCCCTGCATCATTATTTTGAAACCCTCATTCTCTTTGCCTAATAAGTTTTCGGCAGGCACTTCTGCGTTGTCAAAGATGAGTTGGCGCGTGTCCGATGCGCGTAACCCGAGTTTCTTCTCTTTTTTTCCGAAAGAGAATCCCTTGAATGTCGGCTCGACTATGAAAGCACTAATTCCGCGGTGAGGCTTTTCTTCGCTTTTCTTGGTTCGAGCGAACACGATAATGCAGCCTGAATAAGCACCTGTGGATATCCAGGATTTCATTCCATTTAATATGTATTTATCACCGTTTCTCTGTGCGGAAAGCTTGATATTAGCAGCATCGGAGCCAATGTCCGGTTCGGTGATAGCGTATGCACCGATTATCTCCCCTGATGCGAGGCGTGGAAGATACTTTTTTTTCTGCTCTTCCGTCCCGAATATTGTAATGACTCGGCAGGTAAGAGAATTATGCACGCTCAAAGCAACCGCTGTTGAAGGGCAGACTCTGCCTATTTCTTCTATTACCAGTGTAAGCGCAAAGTCTCCTAAATCCGTCCCTCCGTATTTTTCAGGAACGGTGATTCCCATAAAGCCTAATTCCCCTAATTCTTTGAAGGTTTCTACGCAGAACTCTTCGCGTTTGTCATATTCCTTTGCACGCGCCGCCAGAGTGTTTTCGGCATATTCACGGGCTGTTTTTCGTATCATCTCTTCTTCTTCGGTTAAGGTTATCATCGCCACTTCTCCATAAAACTCCTTTGCTTAAATAATACAATTTCAGACCTATCTAATCAAGTCAATCTGTCTGTTGAAGAATCAGAACCGAAAACATAGTTTCAACATTCGACACAAGTCAGGTATCGTTCTGTTCTGGAAGGTATAATTTGTGCCGATGAGAATGCCTGCTTTACGATGGGATTTATTCAGAAGCGAATCCTGCGAAACCACCAAAAGCAAGCGCCATCAGTGCGGTAGAGATAAAAGCGATTGGCATACCTTGTAACGGTTTCGGGACGGGCGCAAGTGCAAGTCTTTCACGAATACCGCTCATAAGAATCAGTGCAAGGGTGAAACTCGCTCCGCCTCCGAAGCCTTGAACAACCGATTTTAGGAAACTCAAGTTTCCGGGTGCACCTTCTCCGCCATTTGCCCAAAACATTTGCGAATTTAGCACGACGACTCCGAGGACCACGCAGTTTGTCGTGATGAGCGGGAGGAATATACCGAGCGCATCGTAGAGTGCTTTGCTGTTTTTCTTGACGAACATCTCAACGAACTGGACGAAAACCGCAATCGCAAGGATGTACATAAGAATGCGCAGAAGCGGAACGAGATTGAAATCCGCAGGGGTTACATTACTGATGAATATACGAGAAATCTGATAGAGCAGGTTATACTCCGTCGGCGCAAGTACGAGAAAGTGGATGAGCCAACATACTGCTGATGCTATCGTCGTAACGAAAATGACGGCAGCACCCATTCCAACAGCAGTGTCCATCTTTTTTGACACGCCAAGAAACGGACATAATCCCAAGAACCTGACTAATACATAATTATTGACCAACACCACACTGATTATTATTATGATGAATTCCATATCAACAGTCTCCTAATTCTCTACTCTTTTTTCTCGTCCGGTTTTTCATCAGTCTTTTCCGCCTTTTCCGCGGCTTTGGCGGCTTCCTCAGATGCAATCTCTTTTGAAATCTGCATCTGCAAACCATAACTCCGCATAGTCTTCTTTTCAGCCTTTCTTATTTTAAGCCAGGCGAAGAACCCCATTAGTAGCCCGATTAGGAGGAATGCGCCAGGGGGAAGTATCATAATCGAGGCGGGTTTGATTGCGGTTATATCCGTCCATTTTGCGAGTTGATACCCCCAAAGGCTCCCTGCGCCTAATAGTTCTCTTATGGAACTTATCAAAACGAGAGCAAACAGGAATCCGATTCCTTCACCTATTCCATCAGCAATAGACATAATTGGACTGTTCCTTGATGCGTATGCTTCTGCGCGGCCTAATATGATGCAGTTGACGACAATCAATGGAATGAAGATTCCCAACTCTTTATGAAGGGCAGGCGTATAGGCAGCCATTACGAGTTCAACAATTGTGGTAAAAGTAGCGACAACGACGATGAAGCAGGGAAGGCGCACTCCACCAGGGAAGAACCGCGCGAGTGACGATATTATCAGGTTTGAGCAGATGAGGACGAAACTCGTTGCAAGCGCCATACCAACGCCGTTCTTTACGCAAGTAGTGATTGCGAGCGGAGCGCATAGACCTAACACCAATCCGAATGTCGGATTGTCTCTGAACATCCCACGCACAATCTCGCCAAAGAAAGTTTTATTTGCCATAAAAGAGTTCTCCTTAAACTACACTTGTAGATGATAAAGATTATCGTATCGGCCCGCGTCTGTCAAAAAAATTCACTAATCATTGATATTCCTGTCTTGCCTTATCTATCTTGCTTTTTGGCGGAGATTTTGGGAAGAATATTGGTTTGACCATTGAAGGATGCTGTAATAAAATTGGACTTTCAGCAGAAACAGTTTTTCGTAATGAGGATGAGGTAAGCGATGAATTTGGAGAAGGCGTTAATTGATGTGGCAGAGGAGTATGAAGCACCGAACGGGAAGGTTTTTCGTGGTATCTCCCTTGATAGTGTTCGGAAAATCGCGCGGGATTTTAATCTGTCCTGTCGAGAAGTCGAGATTGTGGCGCTTAAACAAAGTATAATTCCGCTTCGCTATCAGAGGAACATCGGAACTCTCGGGACTGACGGTCAGATAAAACTGCTTGAATCCTGTGTGGCGGTTATCGGCTGCGGTGGTCTCGGCGGACTTCTGATTGAGTTGCTCGCAAGAGCAGGAATCAGTGAATTGAAAGTCGTTGATTCAAAAAGTTTCAAAGAAGAGAACCTGAACAGACAGATTTTATCAAGTGAAATCTCCATCGGTCGTATGAAAGCGGAAGTCGCAAGAGAAAGAATAAAGACGGTCAATTCTGCTACGGAGATTGAGACTTATACGGTGGAGTTTGACAGTCGGAATGGTAAAAAAATCCTATCAGGAGTTGATGTGGTCGTTGATGCGCTGGACAGCGTAAAAGCAAGATTGGTTTTACAGGATGTGGCAAGGAGACTTAAACTGCCGCTCGTTTCTGCCGCAATTGCAGGTTTTTGCGGATATGTGACGGTGATTCTGCCTGGCGATTCTGGTTGGCGAGCGCTTTACGGAGGACAGGGTTCTGATGTTAACGGAGTAGAACGGGAACTCGGGAATCTCGGTGCGACCGCCGCGGTTGCCGCATCACTTGAAACTCAAGAAGTTATTAAACTCATAAGCGGTAGAGGTGAGATTTTAAGAAACCGCTTCCTGTTTTTTGATACCGAGCGGAACTTCTTCACTTATATTGATGTTTCGGAATCTCCAAAAGGGTTGAAGCGGACAAGAACTCTCTCAAGGGAGAAGTAATGCGTGTGAAGGTAAAAGCGTTAGGTTGGATTGAACGGGCTTTGAAAAAGAGTGAGCAGGATTTTGAGTTTGACGGAAAGAGTGTTTCGGACTTTTTTGTCGCTCTAAAACGGGACTTCGGAGTTGAAGCCGATATGAGCCGTCTGGTAGTTCTCGTTAATGGTGTTGGCGTGCAGGACGCTTCTTATATTTTGAAAGAAGGAGATACGCTGACTCTCCTTCCGATTATGAGCGGGGGGTAAGAGAATCCTTCTGATTTTTCGATAGGAGATGGAGGATATGGGCGGAGAGGTTGTAGTGTTTTCTACCTGTTCAAGCGGAGAAGAAGCGGAGAAAATCGCCGAGGCGCTGATTAAGGAACGCAGAGCCGCTTGTATCAGCGCCATTTCTTCCGTTCGTTCGATTTATTGGTGGAAAGGGAAGATTGAACAGGCGGAAGAGGTTTTGCTTATAATCAAGACGAAGAAAACCTTAATGGATGAGGTTATCAAATTGATTAAGAAGAACCACTCATATACGGTGCCTGAGATTATAGCAGTTCCGATTGTTGCAGGCAATCCTGACTATTTGAAATGGCTTCGTTCCGAAGTAAAGAAGAAGGCGAAGGGGTAGAGAATGGCGAGAGTTAAGGTTAAGATGTATATAGTGCTTAATAGGAAGTTGGCGAAAGGGGATTTTGAGTTTGATGTGGAGACTGTTGCTGATGCGCTTGAGAGTCTTGCGGCGCAATACGGGCAGCCATTTCGCGATGAGGTTTACGATTCGAAAATCGTAAAGAATAACTATGTTTTGCTGCTGAACGGCGAACCGCTTGAGCGTGAAGGATTGGACAAGATAAAAATGACTGATGGCGATGTAATGTTGCTATTTCCACCGGTAAGCGGCGGTTAACCCTTAAGATTGCCATTTTAACTTAAACGGTTTTTCTCGCTGATAATCTCGGAAATGTGAGCGGCGAGAGATGTGACTGATTCTTCGGAGTGGACGGCGGAAAGCGAGATGCGGAGCATCGCCGCTCCCTTAGGAACGGTTGGATAGCGTAAGGCGGCGGTGTAGAATCCTTTTTCGATGAGTTTTGCTCGTGCAACTATTACTTCTCGTTCGTCTCCGATGCGGATTGGGAAAATAGGAGTTTGGACTTTACGAGAAAAATCAAGGTCTGTGCGTTTTTTCATTTCGTTTACGAAGAGTTGAATATTCTTACGGAGTTTTTCAAGAGGGGCGGGGTCTTTAAGGAGCGTTCTGATGGCGGCTGATGCGGCGACGGCAGACAAGGGGGGCAGGGCGGTTGAATAAATCAACGAGCGGGCGCGGTTAGTTAAAGCGCTGGTGAGTTCCGGTGAGCCTGCTATGAATCCGCCTAATGAGGCTAACGCTTTGCCAAGTGTGCCCATCAAGATGTGGCATCTTCCTTTAAGATTGAACTGTTCTTCTGTTCCTCTTCCGGTTTCCCCGAGTGTGCCTGTTGCGTGCGCCTCGTCAAGCATTAAAGTTGCGCCGTATCGCTCGCATATCTCAATGATTTTAGGAAGCGGTGCGACTGAACCATCTGTTGAAAACACCGATTCCGTTACGACCAAACAAAACGCTTCGTCAGGCACTTTTTTCAAGTTGGCTTCTAATGATTCAGGGTCATTGTGTTTGAAGATAAGGACTGTTGCGCCTGATAGACGGATTGCGTCAATAAGCGACGCGTGGTTGTCGTTATCGGACAGAATAAAATCGCCTTTTCGGCAGAGGGCGCAGATTGTTCCGATGTTCGTATGATAACCTGATGGAAATACTAAAGAAGATTCGCGTTGTTTCAGTTCAGCGATATCCGTTTCGAGTTGGCGGAGTTGCTCGGAATCTCCGCAGATGAGACGAGAAGATGACGAACTCGTTGGCAGTTCTTTCGCCGCTTTTGCCACTGTTTCTAATACCGCAGGATGGTGGCTTAAACCGAGGTAGTCATTGGAGGCGAAGTTGAAAAGAGTTCTTCCGGCGATTTTAACCGTTTCTGCGTCACGCTTCTCAACTTGCGGAATGTGGCGGAGAAGCCCGAGATTCTTGGCCTCGGCTATAAGTGATGTGATGCGTTGGCTAAGAGACTTCAAAGCCGCTGTCCTTAAGTATCTGAAGAACTTTTTGTTCGAGTCTCGCAGACTCGAGTTGAACGATTAAGGTTTTTTCTCTTGATGTTTTACCCTGTTTAAGTCTGATTGCGCTTTTAGGAAGAGCGAGCAAGTCGGATAAGAATTCTGCAAGTGCTTTGTTCGCCTTGCCTCTTTCAGGAGGCGCGTTAACGGCGATTTTCAAAGAGTCTCCTCTTAAACCAAGCAGTTTGGTTTTTGAAGCTGAAGGTGAGACTATAACTTTTATGAGTGAACTTCCATCCGAAAGAGTCTCAATCTTTACCATATCTTCACCGTTTCTATTTTTTATTTGTCTTTTTTTAGCCAGCGCTGTAACTCATTGAATCTCTTTACTCTTTCTTGCAAAGTCGAGTCCTTTTCAGTGGCTTTCTTAAACCATTCTTCCGCACCTTCCGCGCCGCGTAATGTCAAGAACGCCCCAATTCCCAATAAGTCTTCTCCATCGAGATTCATCGCCGAATAGAACTCAACAAGATGTTTCACTGTAAGTGAACTCCATTTTACTTCGGATTTTACTTCTGCTCCTGAGTGGGTATATTTTGCCGTGACGCGTTGCCTGTCAGCACCGCAGACATCAGCCTCTGTGTGTCCGACTGTTAACTTCATCGGTCTCTGAAGCAAGTTGGCATTTATCTGCTCAATGAGACGGTTGTGGAGTCTTGATGCAAGCGAAAGCAGTTCTTTTAAGATTGTAACAACATTTTTGTACTCATCGGTCTGCAGAAGAAGTTTGGTAGAAGAGAGTTTTGAATCCGCGCTGTCGAAGTCGAAGTCCATAAAAGCGCTTTGTATTTCTTCAAAGTACTTAAAGAAACGCTCTCTGTCCTCGTTTAAGAGTTTCTCTTTTTTAAGCCGCTCTTGTTCTGCGATTTCGTTCTTTAGGTCAATAAGCAAACTGTCAAATCTGTCTTTATATTTTTCAGAAGAAAAACATTCTCGCTTCTTCTCGATTTTCTCCTTTGCTTCGTCGAATTTGCCCGCGGCAATCAGAGATTTAACCTCCGCCTGCAAGTCTCGGAATGCTTGGTTTTCACGCTGTTCTAACTCTTTCATCTCTTTTACTATCGCCTCGTGCCCTTTCGTTCCTTCGTAATTTTTCGGGAACTTTAAGAGTTCGGCTCGGGCTTTCGTGAAATTTTCCTGCCGAACGAAATCTCTGGAGGAGTTTATCCGTTTCTGGGCATCTTCCCATGCGTCTTCGAGCAACTTCTTCTCTTCTTCTTGCCGTTTCTCAATCTCTCTTATCCGTGAAAGAGCAGTCTGTGCAGCCGCAGTTTGAGGATAATCATCTTTAACTTGTTTGAACATATTTATTGCTTCGTTGTATTTTCTGGGGTTAGCCTGGTAAAACTGGTTTGCCGCTTCAAGAAGCCTATTCGCTTCATTCTCTTTCGCTTTCATTTCATCCTGCTTCTTATCCGTTTCTATCTGCAAAAGAAGTTCCTTTGCTTTGGGTATGAGTTCCTTGACATCTTTATAATGTTCGATGGCAACTTTGAGTCGTTCGATCGCGTCATCATAGCGGTGAGCCATCGCCGATTCCTCAGCAATTTTCATCGCCGATGTAAGTGCGTTTTGATGTCTTTCGTATTCTTTCTGGACACGCTCGTAGGCAAAAAGAACGAGGAACACCAGAACTACTATAAGAACAACCGCCGCCGCAATGCCTCCAATCATCATAATCTGCTTCTTTGTCACCTTAGGAGCACGATACCGCTGTCCTGTTTTTAACTTTTGTTTGAGGTCCTCAAGGTCCCCTAAAAGTTCGGTCGCAGACTGGTAACGCTCGTCAGGATTCTTTTTCAGCATCTTTTCAATGATTGCGCAGACTTCATCAGGCAGATGGGGAGCAACGGTCTTTAAAGGTGCCGGCTGTTCGTTAATCTGTTTTAGTATTATCTCCTGTGGAGTCTTTCCTTCAAAAAGCGGTCTGCCCGAGAGTATATGGTAGAATGTGGCGCCGAGTGAATATATATCCGAACGGTGGTCAACTTTGTCACACCTTGCCTGCTCAGGTGACATATAAAGCGGTGAGCCAAAAAGTCCGTCTTCTCTCAGTCCGCTCTCACTCGTTATTCTTCTTGCTATGCCAAGGTCTCCTATCTTCACTACACCATCATCGTTAATCATAAGATTGTCGGGTTTTATGTCGCGATGAACAAGCCCCTTTTTGTATGCATATTCAAGCCCCTTCGCCGCATCAATCATCATCGGTATCGCATGACGAAGTTTGATAGTCTTGTGCTTCCGCAAAAGGTCGGCCAACGAACCGTTCAGCATATATTCCATTGAAAGATAGTAGATGTCGTTGAACTTTCCGACATCGTAAACATGAAGAATATTCGGATGATTAAGTTGACCTGCGTTTCGCGCTTCTCTTACGAACATCTCAATAAACGCGGTATCGCGGCAGAGTTCCTTTGAGAGTATTTTAAGTGCAACAGTCCTGTCAAGCGACAATTGAAGCGCCTTGTAAACCGTTCCCATTCCACCTCGTCCGATTCTTTCAAGAATAAGATAGCCTGCAATGTTCTGGCCTGTTATCGTATCTTTTTTGCGCCAGCCTGAGTGTGGGACGAAGGAGAGTATCGTCGAGCCAACTTCAATCTTATCCCCTATCTCTAACTCCCTTTCTTCCGTTATTCTTTCCCCATTCAGAAATGTTCCGTTTGTTGATGAATTGTCGCGGATGAAGAATTTTCCATCTCTCCCTTCAATCTCAAAGTGTTTTCGTGAAACCATTGGGTCGTTTAATACGCAGTCGTTTTCGCTACTCCTTCCTGCAACAATCACCTTGCCTTGTTTCAGTTCAACCAGTTTTCCTTTTCCTTCGCCGCGTTCAATAATGAGAAACGCCATCGTCAGTTGCCCTCAAGTCCACCTGTAATTGCGTCTCCGATTCTCAAATGCGTTGCCCCCTCTTCAATCGCAACCTCAAAGTCTGAACTCATCCCCATCGAGAGATATGGCGCTATGTTTCTGCCGAACCGCTCTTGCATTTTATCCCTTAAAGCCCGTAGTCCAGCAAAATATCGCCTCGCAGATTCCGGATTCTCTGAATAAGGTGCCATAGTCATCAGTCCCATAAACTCAAAAACATCCGTATGGCTTAACAAAAACTCGGCGATTCTGAAAGCCTCTTCACTGCTTGTGCCGAATTTCGTCGCCTCTTCGCTCGTCTTTACTTCGATAAAAACCGGAAGCCTCTTCTTCCGTTCTCCCAAAATATCTAAAAGTAAAACCGCAAGATTTAGACTATCTAAAGAGTGGAGAATGTCAAAAACTTCCAACGCCTTTTTCGCTTTGTTTCTCTGCAAGTGTCCTATCATATGCCATCTGATTTCGTTTGCAATGCTTGCGAGCGCTTTCCGCTTTGCCATCGCATCCTGAACATAGTTCTCACCTATATCTTTTACTCCTATCCGTGCGAGAATATTTATTATATTCGCGCTTACCCTCTTTGTAACTACAATCAGATGAATATCAGCAGGCGAGCGTCCGGAGCGCCCTGCCGCATCTTTTATCCGCTCCCCAATCTCTGAAAGTCTTTTTTTGATAATTGTCTCCATATCCATTAGCCGAAGTCTCTCTCGTAGATACATAATGATTTTACTCGCTTCATCTCCTCTTCGCAAGCGGTTATCTTCAAACTTGCTCGCCTTTCTTGCCACTACTGCTGACTTTCTAAATTGAAATATGACTAAAACCAGAATCGGTTTGCATAACACCTACGACTTCATTAAATATCGGAATTCAATCTGACTCTATTTGAGGAAGATAAGATGAGGGTTTACAAGTTTGGTGGGACATCGGTTGCAGATGTCAGTAGGATGGAGAGGGTCGTTGATATAGTTTGTAAGGACAAAAACGAGGGGGCTGCGATTGTTGTTGTGTCAGCAACATCGGGAACGACTGATATGCTTTTTGAGGCTATCTCGGAAGCACAGTGTAGCGGTGATTTCAGTGCCTATGCAGATGCTTTTGGCGAACGCCATCTTGAGATGGCGCGGGCATACAGCTGCGAGGATGAGTTGAAGTCCGCTGTTAAGGAATTAAAACGCGACCTTGCGTATATTGCGGAAGGAGTGCGCAAACAAGAGCGTGTTATGGCAAGGGTCATCGCACAGGGAGAGTTGTTCTCATCAAGGATTCTTGCCGCTGCTTTCCTTAAGAAAAAGATTCCCGCAGTCCGTCTTCTTCCTCAGCAGTTGGGAATGCTTACAGAAGGTGGATATATAGGCTCGGAATTCAAGAAGGAAGCGTATAGGAGAGTAAGAGATTCTCTTAAACGGCTGAAGAGGATAGCGGTTGTGCCAGGTTACATCGGCGTAACCGCAGATGGTGATGTGACGACGCTTGGAAGAGGCGGTTCCGACTACTCTGCGGCATTCCTTGCTGCTGCGGCAGGTGCTAATGAGCTCTGTGTCTATAAAGATGTGAGCGGCATAATGAGCGCAGACCCTAAAATCGTTCCGCAGGCAAAGACAGTTCCTTATGTTTCTTATGATGAAGCAGCAGAACTCTCTTATTTCGGGGCAAAAGTCTTGCACCCTAAAACGATTGAGCCCGCAGTGCTTGCTTCTATTCCTGTTAGAATAAGAAGCAGTTTTGAGCCCGAAAAACCTGGCACGATAATCAGTCGTAAGGGAACAGGAAGGGCGGTTGCAGCGATTGCGCACAGAAGTGGCATAGACACTTTAACTCTTACATCAACGAGGATGCTTGACGCGTACGGATTTTTAGCGCGAATCTTCGAGATTATGCGCCATCATTCAATCTGCGTAGATGTCATTGCCACGAGTGAGGTCTCCGTTTCGATGACTGTTGACCCTTCAGAACGGCTTGATGCGGCGCTTGATGATTTAGCCGCTGTCGCGAGAGTCGAGCACAAAGACAAGCGGGCGGTGATTTGTGTTGTCGGCGAAAAGATGCGTGGCTCTCCTGATATAATTTCTCGGATATTTGCTGCGAGTGCACGCACAGGAAACTCTATCGAAATGATTTCCCAAGGTGCAAGTAAAATTAACCTCACATTCGTTGTAAAAGAAGAGGCGGCTTTCGATGTGATAAGAGCATTACATAAGGAGTTTTTTGAGAAATAAGCAGATGTTTGACTTTTCGGTTATGGTTGATGCTGTTAATAAGTTTGGTAGTCCCCTCTATTTCTACGATTCTGAGATTATAAAAAGCAAAGCGCGGAATCTTATGAATGCCTTTTCTTATCGGCCATTTCTCCCGCTTTACGCTTGCAAGGCTAACACTAATCCTCACATCATTCGCATTATGCTTGGTGAGGGCTACGGAGTTGATGCAACGAGTCCCGGAGAGGCTCACATTGCGCTGTCGGCAGGGCTTAAGCCCGATAATGTTTTTCTGACAGGTTCTAACCTCTCAGTTGACGATATGAAGTGGGCACTCGATAAAGGAGTTACTCTTAACCTTGATTCTATTTCACAAGTGGAAACTTTCGGTCGTAGTTTTGGTGGTCTGCCTGATAAAAGAATCTGGCTTCGTTACAATCCCGATTTTGGCGCTGGTGGGTTCGACAAAATTACGACCTCAGGACCCGAATCGAAATTCGGTATCCGCGAGGAAGATTTCGTTGAAGCGCTTAATACCGCAAAAAAATACGGTGTCGTAATCAAGGGAATCCATACTCACATCGGCTCAATGCTCTTTGATGACGCACCATCAATCGCGGCTTTTGAGAGATTGCTCTTCTGGGCTGAGAAAATTGAGACTGTGGAAGATTTAGACGCCGGCGGAGGAATCGGTGTCCTATACGAGGAAAAACATCAGAAATTTCCGCTTGAACGGTTCGGCAAACAGTTGAGCGTTATGCTTGAATCTTTCTCCGTTAAGACCAAAAGGCGACCGAGACTTCTAATTGAGTGCGGTAGATTCCTTGTTGCAGAATCGGGTGTCTTTCTGTGCACGGTGACCGCTTTAAAGAAGACCAAAAAGCGAACACTGGTCGGTGTTGATACTGGCTTTACCCATTTCATCCGTCCTGCACTCTATGGTGCGCGCCACAGAGTTCAGAACATATCAAGGACAGGCAGTGACGAGATTCTTTGCACCATAGTAGGAAACATCTGCGAATCAACCGATGTTCTTGCGTCTGATGTGGTCATTCGAAGACCGGAAGTCGGCGATATATTAGCGTTCTATACAGCAGGAGCTTATTGCTTTTCAATGGCTTCAGTTTACAACGGCCGTCCGCTTCCATCCGAAGTTCTTTTTGAAAACGGGAGTTTTCGCCTTATCCGTATGCGTGGAGATTTTGGCTCTTTGTCTGTGGGTGTTTTGCCTTTTTAATATACATCTTCCAAGTTTCACTTCTGATGAAACCGACTCATCTGTATAATTTATGTTTCGTGTAATTGGAGGCTAAGAATTATGTGGGACCTTAAAACCTTCGCCGATGTTGCCGTTCAAATAGACTCCTATCGGGAAGAGGCAATCAATCTTCAGACGGAGTTAATAAAAAGACCTGCTATCTCTCCGTCATCGGGGGGTAAAGGCGAATACGAGAAGGCGAAATTCTTATCGGACTATTTGGCAGGATTGAATCTCGGAGAAATAGAAACGATTGAAGCGCCTGATATTCGCGCCGAGAAAGGCGTTCGTCCAAGTATAATTTTGCGTCGGAAAGGCGAGACTTCGGCACCGACCGTCTGGATTATGAGCCATCTGGATGTTGTTCCAGCGGGTCCAAGAGATATGTGGGTAACCGAACCTTTTCAGGCAGTTGTCAAAAACGGAAGAATCTACGGACGCGGCGCAGAAGACAACCATCAAGGGCTCGTCGCTTCCATTCTCGCCCTGAAGGCGGTCGTTAAGGCAAAACTTCCGCTTCCGCGCTCGGTGGGGCTTCTGTTTATCGCTGATGAGGAAACGGGTTCGGCATACGGGATTGATTATATCTTAAAACACAAGAATCCGTTTAAGAAAGAGGACTGGATAGTTGTTCCTGATGCAGGCGCACCTGATGGAGCGGCAATTGAAGTTGCTGAAAAATCTATTCTCTGGCTTAAATTGACCGTAAAAGGTAAGCAGGGACATGGCTCAAGACCTGATACAGCGGTAAACGCTCACAGAGCGGCGGCACATCTTGTTGTACGCCTTGACGATTCCTTACATAGAAGATTTCCTCAGAAACAGGATTTGTTCCATCCGCCTGTTTCGACTTTCGAACCGACAAAAAAGGATGCGAATGTGGAAAACATAAATACTATTCCTGCGGAAGATGTCTTTTGCTTTGACTGCCGCATTTTACCCGGTATTCCTGTGGATGATGTTGCTGCTGTTGTAAAGGAAATCGCCGGAGGGGTGGAACGGGATTTTGGCGTGAAGGTTGATGTTGGTTTTGCGCAGCGCAGTGACGCGGCGCCGCCTACTCCTCCTGATGCTCCCATAGTGAAGGCTTTGAAAAGCGCTATAAAACAGGTCTATAATGTAGAAGCAAAGCCAATAGGAATCGGCGGCGGGACTGTTGCCGCTTTCCTGCGCAGGGCAGGTTGCAACGCCGCAGTCTGGGCTCGTCTCTATGAAAAAGCCCATCAACCGAACGAATTCTGTGAAATCGCAAATATCCTCGGTGATGCGAAAGTCTTTGCATACCTTTTTGGAGTGGCTATATGATAGAACTATCAGCGGGCTTCGTCATATTTCGGAAAAGAAACGGGGAGAGAAAGTTTCTCTTGATTCGCTCCTCAGAACATTCTTACTGGGGATTCCCGAAGGGTGTCATTGATAAAGGAGAGAATGAATTAAACGCTGCCTTGCGGGAGTTGAAAGAAGAGACGGGAATTGTGAATGTCCGCATTCTCGAAGGATTCAAGACGACGAACAAATACTTCTATGTTCGTGATAAACAAAGAATCTTTAAGACGGTGACTTATTTTCTTGCTGAGGCACTTTCCGACGATGTTCAACTTTCATATGAACATAGTGAATATACTTGGGAAGACGCCGATAAAGCGCTTGAACTTATTCCTTATCCTTCTCTTAAAAAAGTCCTTAAAGAAGCGGTGGAATTTTTGAAAGACGAAGAAGAGAAGAAGGTAAGGGGAAAATGATTGACCATTTTTCGAGAGCGGAGTTACTGAAAGTCGAGCGACCGAGCCGTTATCTCGGCGGTGAGGTGAACTCTGTCGTTAAGGACATCTCTAAGGTTAAACTCCGTTTTGCCATCTGCTTTCCGGACATATACGAAGTCGGAATGAGCCATTATGGACTTCTGCTTCTTTACGATATTCTTAACTCGGTTGAAGAATTTGCCTGTGAACGCGCTTTTCTTCCTTGGACAGATATGATTGCTCTGATGCGCAAGAAAGGAGTTCCCCTTTGGACTCTCGAAACAGGCAGTGATGTGCGGTCTTTCGACATCGTTGGGATTTCGGTTTCGACAGAACTTGCTGCGACGAGCGTTGTTGAGCTCTTGGAACTTGCAGGCATAGAACCTTTAAGCGAAAGGCGTGAGGAGCCGTTTCCATTGATATTAGGCGGCGGTGCTGCGATGTTCAATCCAGAACCGTTCGCCTCGTTCTTCGATGCGATTCTCATCGGCGATGGTGAAGAGGCTGTTCTTGATATAGCCCATCTCGTTGCAGATGCTAAAAAACGGCGCTTGTCTAAAACACAACTTCTTGATGAACTGAGCACGATAGAAGGCGTCTATATTCCTTCTTTCTTTAAACCGATTTACGAGAACGGTAAATTTTGTGGAGTTAAGCCGCTCAAAAAAGGTTACGAAAAAGTCAGGCGCAGATGGCTGAAAGACATAAACAAAAGCCATATTCCAAGCCATCCGATTATTCCGCTTACAGAGATTGTTCATGATAGACTTACATCCGAGATATCAAGGGGTTGTGTCGTCGGATGCAGATTCTGCCAGGCAGGATATGTTTATCGTCCTGTGCGAGAGAAACAAACCGATGGTTTGTATAAGGAGATTATGAATAGCCTCGATAACTCCGGTTTTGAAGAAGTTTCTCTTCTCTCTCTATCGAGCGGTGATTACACTGGACTTGAAAGTCTCTGTCGCGCTCTCTTCGACCGCTTTGGACAGGAGAGAATCTCTCTCTCTTTGCCATCTCTTCGTGCGAGCGGCTCATACAACGCCGTTCTTGATATTATGAGCCACCTGCGTAAGAGTGGAATCACGGTTGCGCCTGAAGTTGCGACTGAAAGACTGCGACGGTTCGTGAATAAACCCATTAACGAGTCCGAATTTCTTGAAATAGTGCGCGAAGTTTCGGCACTTGGCTGGCGCTCCATTAAACTCTACTTTATGGTCGGACTGCCGACCGAAACGGATGAAGATATTGACTCAATCGCTGGACTTATTGAGCAGGTCGTTAACACAGGTAGAAAAAGCGGACAACTCAGGCAGGTAAATGTGAGTATTTCTCCATTCGTTCCGAAGCCTCATACCCCGCTTCAATGGGAGCGGTTTGCAGGAATTGACGAGATTGAGCGCAAGGTCGAGGGGCTTGCCCGCAAACTGCGCCGCCTTCGAGTTGTAAACCTTAAACTTCATAGCCCGCAACTCGCTCAGATTGAGGCTCTTTTAAGCCGCGGCGACAGAAGGTTCGCGGAAGTTATTCTCGAAGCCCACAAGAATGGCGCTCTTCTTGATTCTTGGAACGATTTGTTCAAATATAATGTCTGGCTTAACGCTTTCAAACAGTCTGGTCTTGATTATGAAGAGCGTTTGAAGGAGATTTCTACGGATGCTCCTCTTCCTTGGGACCATATTAGTATCGGTGTGGGTAAGGAGTTCCTGATAAACGAACGCGAACGCGCCTACGCCGGCGAGATGACTCCAATCTGCCGTTATGAATCTTGCAACGGATGCGGGGTTTGTGGAATTGATGCAGGAGAGAGATACCCATCAGCCTTTCTTTCTGACGAGAGTTTTGCTATTCGTCCGATGCGCAGTCATCCACCTCGTCATTCGGGTATCGTTTTTCGCTATCGTGTCTTTTGCACGAAAACACAAGAAGCATCTTTTTTGGGACATCTTGAAATGAAGCGTATATTAGAGCGCGCCTTCCGTCGTGCCCGTATGCCGCTTAAATTCTCAGAAGGCAATACCCCTGAGCCCAGAATCTCTTTTGGACAGCCCGTTCCACTTGAAGTTGAATCTTCCTCTGAGATTTTCGATGTTGAGTTTTATGAGCGTATGGACCCGAAGGAGATGACTGAACGCGTGAATCCTTTCCTTCCGCGAGGCATCGTACTTTATCAGGCGCGCCCCATCTCTCCAAAAGACCCGTCCATCGGAGAGCAACTTGTTGGTGTCAAATACAAGGTTGAACTTTCTCCTCTGCTTCAGAAGATGTCTCTTGCTCGGATTGAGGAACTCGTCAGAGATTTTATGTCAAAGAAAGATGTTCCCTTTGTGAAGGAGCGAAAAGGCAAAGAAAGGCTTATCAATCTCCGCGAGTTCGTCGAGAAAGTCGAACTTCAAGAAGGCGCTAAACTACAACTTGATGTGCGCGTGATTAACGGAATGCAGGTCAGGGCTAAGTTTATTCTGTCTGCAATCTTCGGACTTAATGAGGACGAAGTTCTGCAACTCAGGATTCGCAAGGTGCAGAATATACTTGCAGACAGTTACACAAGGAACAGGAGATGCAACACTTGACAGTGAAAGGAATTCGTATCGGCAGAGTCTTCGGAATCCCAATAGAGTTAAACATCTCTTGGTTTTTCATTGTCTTGTTAATCGCATGGACTTTCGCTGAAAGTATACTCGTGCAATTCTACGACAGATTTCCGGAACTGCAATTCTCTTCAATAAGGTGGATTTTGGGTTTTATGGCAGCGATTCTTTTATTCGGCTCTGTTCTCGTTCATGAACTGTCTCATTCATATGTAGCAAAGAGATTTGGGATTCCTGTTGAGCGTGTAACCTTGTTCATGTTTGGAGGGGTTGCACAACTTCAAGAAGAACCTCGAAGCCCGAAAATAGAGTTTCTTGTTGCTGTCGCAGGACCAGCTGCTTCTGCTTTAGTCGCTGTATGTTCTTATGGAATCGCATCGATTCTTCCCCCTTACTTTCGCAGTCTTAAACCCGTGCTTATGCACCTTGTTATGGTCAATCTGTTCATTCTCGGTTTTAATCTCGTTCCTGGTTTTCCCCTTGATGGAGGCAGAATCCTCCGTGCACTTATATGGGCTATCTCTCGTAACTTCAGACTTTCTACTCTCATCTCGTCAATTATTGGTAGAGTTTTTGCCATCTTCCTCATCGTATTCGGTATTTCGATTCCTTTATTCTTCGACCCTCACAACTTCATCGGGGGAATCTGGCTTGTGATGATTGGTTTCTTTCTCTATCAAGCCGCGGAGATGGGATACATAAGCGCCCTCTATCCGCATCTTGTACGCACACACAAACTCGGCGAATACATCTTGAAAGAAAACATGAGTTTGAGACCTGACCAGACTCTATTTGAACTTGCTGACAAGGCGTTGAAGTTTGCAGACACCTCTTTCTTCCCTGTCGTTGATTCTTATGGGGTTAGGGGAGTTGTTGATATACGAGAACTCTTGCGCATAGAGCGAGACAAATGGCAGACAATACCTATTTCGCAGGTTATGCTCCTTGACACTCCTCTATGTCAGGTTGATGTTGAAACGAATATAGTTGATGCGCTCAACATCATTCTCCATTCGCCGGGCTGTTATATCCTTCTCGTTGACAAAGGAAATCCATTACGGATTCTTTCCACAAAAGATGTTTCGTATATCCTTTCGCGCCTCCGCGAAGAGGGCTTCTTTCTTCCCAAGGTATGAGGAGGCTTTTGTATGCTTCTCTATAATACACTCTCACGGCGCAAGGAAGAATTCAGCCCACTTGACGGCAAAACCGTCCGTATGTATAGTTGTGGACTCACTGTCTATAACCACGCACACATCGGTAACTTTAGGTCTTTCATTTTTTCGGACATCCTCCGCAGGTATTTCGAATACAAAAACTACCCTGTCATTCAGGTGATGAATATTACCGATGTGGGACATATGACAACTGACGCGGACGAAGGTGAAGACAAACTCGAAGTCGCTGCCAAAAAAGAAAAATTAGACCCATTCGCCATTGCGCGCTATTACGAAAAATCTTTCTTTGAAGATGTTGACGCCTTGAGGTTAAAACGCGCACACTATTATCCTCGTGCAACAGAGCATATTCCTGAAATGATAGAACTCATCCAAAAACTACTTGATAAAGGTTACGCATATTCTGCTCCTGATGGAATCTATTTTGATGTTACAAAATTTCCCCGCTATGGGCGTCTCTCTGGCAATACGCTTGACAATCTATTGGCGGGCGCGAGAATCGAAGTCAATCCGAACAAGCGCAATCCTGCTGACTTCGCTTTATGGAAATTCGACCCGAAGCACATTATGCAGTGGGACGCGCCATTCGGAAGGGGATTCCCTGGCTGGCATATAGAATGCTCCGCTATGGGAATGAAATACTTGGGCGAAACTTTTGATATCCACACAGGTGGAGAAGACCTCATCTTTCCTCATCACGAGTGCGAAATTGCACAGGCGGAGTGCGCAACTGGCAAACCGTTCGTCCGCTTTTGGCTCCATATCAGATTCCTGCTCGTCGACGGTAAAAAAATGTCAAAATCACTCGGCAATTTTTACACCGTCAAAGATATCCTGACAAGAGGCTATCAAGGGCGTTGTCTCCGTTACGCACTCGCTTCTACACACTACCGTCAACCGCTTAACTTCACTCTTGATTCTCTTGATGCTGCCAAAAACGCTATCGAACGGATTGAGACATTTCTTCTGTCTCTTGAGTCGGCGCCTTGTATAAATGACGACCCTGAATTAGAACCCAAAATCTTGAAACTGAAGACAGATTTTGAAACCGCGATGGATGATGACTTGAACATTTCTGAGGCATTGGCGGCGCTGTTCGATTTCATCCGCACTGCGAATAAGGCGAGACCTTCTCAATCTCAAGCCCAAAGAATTTCAGCCTTGATTCACGGGTTCGACAGTGTGTTTGGCATTCTCGATGTAGAACATCAAAAAGAGATTCCAGAGGAGATTCTTTTGCTTGTAAGGAAGAGGGAAGATGCGCGGCGCGTAAAGGACTATGTCGAGGCTGACAGAATCAGAAATGAACTGTTAAAGCAGGGATTCATTGTTGAAGATACTCCTTACGGACCTCGCTGCCGCCGTGTCAGATGATTGTATCGGATTACGAATTCTGTAGAAATGGATTTTCTAACCTCTGACTTGTAGTCTTTTGATTTTATCTTATGCACGCGGATGGAAATTCTTATAAGTCTCCCGCATCTTCTTTAATGAAATGTGCGTGTAAATCTGCGTGGTTGCGATGGATGAGTGTCCTAACATTTCTTGCAAGTATCGTATGTCGCAGCCTGCGTTCAAAAGGTGAGTAGCAAAAGAATGGCGCAATGTGTGCGGATGGACACTTTTTCCGAGCGCTTGATAAGAATAATATTCGAGAAGTTTTCTGATGAATCTGTCGCTTAAAGGTTGCCCGTAGCGGTTGATGAACAGCGTATCGGATTTCCTGTTGCGGCACTCGTCTGATGCAAGATAGCACAAGAGCGCGTTGATAGCGGTTTGCCCAACAGGAACGAGCCTTTCCTTTTTTCGTTTTCCGAGGATTCTTGCATAGCCCCCCTTAAAATCGATGTCTCCTATCTTCAAAGAAGCGAGTTCGCCAACCCGCAAGCCGCTTGAATAAAGCAGTTCGAGAATGGCGGTATCGCGTAGTCTAAACGGTGTATTAGACTTTGCAGGTTCTTCAAGAAGGAGTCTTGTTTCTTCTTCTGTCAGCACATCGGGGAGTTCCTTTGGAAGACGCGGCGTCCGTATTCCTGCTGACGGATTCTCCTTTATTAAACCTCTTTTTATCAGATAACGGATGAAAGAACGAACCGCTGACACTTTTCTTGCAACGGTCCTACGGCTGAGATTCTTCTGCATTAGGTTCACGAGGAAAGAGCGAATCGTTGAAGAATCCATTCTCGGATTGCCATTGACGAAAGAGCAGAACTCTTCAAGGTCGTTTTTATAAGCGCGGACGGTATGGTCTGAAAAAAAACGCTGATGGGCTATGTAGGCGAGATATGGTTCTATATACTCCTTCACAACTGTATGAACTCCAATTGCTGCATTGGGAATCTCTCAGAAAGAGTTTCCAGAATGAATTGGACATCGAGGATATCGAGGTTGAATCTCCCATCCTGTGCGTATTCTGTCAGAGCGTCGGCTAAATGCGAGATATTTTCGGGTGAATAAACGAAGAAATACGAATGGTTATCCTTGCGCACGAGTAGGATGAGAGGCTTTTCCATAAAAATCCTCCTAAGGTGTCTCATAAGATTGTTTCGACTCTTTTTAGGAGGGCTTTAAGGAAAAACCGTATAAGCCTGTCCTACGACTTCTCCGTGGTGGTTATGTAAAACAGGTTTTAAGAACTCTTGTAATTGACTTGCCTCTTTTTCCGAGATGAATCTGAAGTTACGCATTATGGAGACCGCTGCCACGCACGCTGATGTTACCGGTGTCCGTCTTTTCTGCGGTATCTTGTGCTCCCCGCTTACCACTTTAAGCGCGAAAGCAAACCCTTTTTCTCTTTCGATGCCGCAAAATAAACCTTCTGCTCCGCCTTTCACAATGACTCGTCCTTTCGTTAAGCGTACGACTTCGGTCGGCATAGTCGTCTCTCCTGCGAAATGAACAGGCGCCTCTGATATGGCATTCAACACGCGCTCCGCCGCTATGTGCCACTCTCTCGGTGGATGTATCAGTTTACGGTATGCAGTCACCATACTCTTAAGCGGTACCGCAAAGTCAACTACACCACAGCCATCACTTGCCGTTTTTACTTCTTCCTGTTTGACACCGCAGAAGACCGCTGTTATACGATGCAGTTCTTTTTGCAAAGGATGGTCAGGTTTTCTGTAGTTTTTCAGAGGATACCCGAGATGTTTTGATGTAAGAAGCATTGCCGCGTGTTTACCAGAACAATTGTGTCGTAACGGCGATGGTTTCTCACTCTTTCTTAAAAGTTCGAAAGATGCTTCCGCATCAGGCGGCTGATGGGTTCCGCAGTCAAGATATGTCTCGTCAAGCCCTGCTCGTTTTAACATATCGAGGACGGTCTCCGCGTGAAGACTGGTTCCTGAATGGCTTGCGGCGGCGATTGAGATATGACGGCTTTCGAGTTTGAACACATCAGCCGCTCCTGATTTGACCAGCATCAGCGCCTGAAGAGGCTTCGCCGCTGAACGAAAATGCTGGTATCTTTTTACATCCCCGAAACTGTGCCATCTACCATCAAAAACAGCGCAGAATACCATCTCTTCCGTCTCTATTACATCGCCTCTTACACTGATGACTTTAATCGCTTTCACTCCCTTCCCTCCTAATTCTTTTTTTCGGACATATTTCAAGATACGGACAAGGCTCCGATTGATATGGAGAGCGACAAGGAGAATCTTCGGTCGAATCAAACTCCGTATCTGCGATTACTCTTTTTGCAACTTCAACCGCCTTGTCAAGAATCGCATTGACATTCTTCTCAATCTCTTCATATGGTAGATACACCTTACGGGGTTCACTTGTCGAGTCAAAATCGAGATATATGTAGCAGAAACCGGAAACAGGCGTCAGTTTTTCCTGCCTCATCGCTTCGATGTAAAGCGGAACCTGATAATCGAGTCCACTTTCTTTTCTGTTTTCGACAGACAAACGGTTCTTGTGTGCTCTCTCCTGACCTTTACCACGCGTCTTATAATCTATCGCTATGTAACCGTCCTCTGCCTTAACTATTCTATCAATCCTTCCCGTGATTTCTATATCGCCCAAGTTAAAACGGAAACCTCTTTCTGTTGCTATCGTTTCGCCTATGTTCCCTATTCCCTTCTCAATGTATTTGTTAATAAGAGAAAGACAGTCTTTTTCGATGAGGGAGCGTTCTCCTTCTTTAAGGGATTTTCCATACTTCAACACAAGAGATTTAACCTGCTCTTCAATCGGCGTCTTGAGACTGCCTGAATGGTGGAGTTCCAAAATCTTGTGGATAACGGTTCCGAGTATGGTGAAAGAGCGTTCCTCTTCTGGTAGGTTGAGGATATACTTATAGAAGAATTTTCTTGGGCAGAGGCTATATGTTTCAAGAGAAGAAGGCGAGAAGGTTTTTCCATAAAGTGGTCTCTTTGTCTCATCACCGCTTTTCCGATGTTTACGAGGTTCCTCTTTTGCGAAGTAGAATCTTTCTCCTTTGTCCTTCTCTTCTATGGTCGTCGTTCCCGACCTCATCAGAAAGGAGATTTCACTACACGGGAATGTCGGTTTCCCATCCGCTTCTTCATATGTCATGATATGCAGTTCATCAGTTGTTAACGCCCGAACAAGATGTAACGCTTTCGAGAAGAGAAAATCATTCGTCTCTTTCTGGACTGCGCCTACGATTACGCTTCGCTTGAAAGGCGCAAGCGGCATATCATATGCAGTACACAAAAGCATCCTATCTTGGTTTGGTTGCCAACTGCAGAAAGGATGGTTCTTCAATGCGAAAATGATGTTGCGGAGGTTTGCCTCTCCGAACCGTTCAATCTTTGAAAGCAGTTGCTTATCTGAGTCTTTCGAATTCCGCCAGTCTCCATCGTAAAACAGGAATTTCTCTTTCGGAGAATCCGCAGTTTCAATCGTTTCGTATGCTGTAAGAAGTGAGATGGAGACAAATGGGGCAACTACGATGTCAGGCTCAAGACGCAAGATGGTTCGTCCTTGTTGAGCAACATTTGTGCATTTATGGATTGTCAGTTTTGCTATGCTTTGAGGGAGCGGTTTGAAAACGAATGACTCCGATGCAACCGGTTCGAGAGCGTCTTTGTCGAACTGCAAAAAGTATGGCGCGAGGATTACGACACCTTTCTTGGTGTATTGTTGGAAAACATTGTTAGGAAGAATAAGTGGTACATCGAAAAGTTTATTTTTGCGGAGAAATGAGACGAATTTGTTAAAGAAAGAATCGCGCTTGAATAGGACTGTTTCAGGAGCGAGTCCAAAGGGCAGGGCGTTTTGCTCTTTAAGGGTAATGATTGTTGCAATGCGGCTGATTTCGTCAACATACTCGATTCCCGAATTATTCAAGATTTCAGAAACGGAAAGTATGTTTTGTGATAAGCGGAAATGGCGGCGAAGAAGAACCGCATCCTGACTCCGCAGAGTGAGGACGATAAAATCTTTTTCGAGCGCATCCCCGATGCGCTTCATCAAGTCCGATATGTTGCTGATTGAAGTGGTCTTCAGGCTTTGACCCTCCGCCAACATCCTGTTTTATAAAAGATATACAGAATACAAGCCTGTGTCAACCAATCGAGTATGGTTGTCATCCATATGAACTGAACAGCCATTTTACCTGACAGAAAGATATAAGATGGAAGAATCCTTGCGAGCCAGACACCAATTGCCCCTGAAATGAGCGGGAATTCCGTGGCACCTGCTCCGCGGAAAACTCCTTCGAATGTCATCGTGAACGCGAGAGGTAACTGCTCAAACGCCCAGATGCGCAGTGCGATGGATGATAGTTCGATTATTGCGGAATCGTCAGTGAATATTCGGCTCAAAACCGAAGGGAAAAGGGCGAGTATAAGCGATGCAAAAGACATAACTATGGCGTTGATTACGAACGCTTCTTGCGCGACTTTTTTTGCGTTTGTTTCATCCTGCGCTCCGAGGTATTTGCCGAACAACGACGCCGTTGCAACGGCAAACGCACCGCCAGGTATGAACGAAAGCGACTCAACCGCAATGGCTACCCTATGAGCAGCCATAATAGTTATTCCGTATGCCATTACGATTCTTGAAAAGAAAACATAGCCAGTGTTGAATATCAACGGCTGCACAGTTGCAGGAAGAACGACTCTCATTAGATTTCTGAAGTGAGACGATGTCGAAAGGCGCTGGTCTTTGAATCTGATTCCTATCGTCCCTCTTTTTCGGAAGCAGAAGGAGACGACGATGACGGCATAAAGCGTAAAAGATATTGTAGTCGCGAGAGCCGCACCTCTGACTTCAAGCCTCGGAAAACCGAATTTACCGAATATTAAAAGATAATTACTGACTATGTTTACTATGTTTGAGATGATTCCTGCAATCATTGGTCTTAAAGTGTCTCCGGCACCATAGAGTGTACCACTTGCTGCTTGCACTACGAAAAGACTTACGATTCCTCCGGCGAGCACTTGGATGTATGGTGTTGTCGTTTCAATCACGACAGAATCATCGGTGAAAAATCGCACAATCACTCTCGCACCGAGCGAAAAGGTAAGCCCAATGACACAGCCCGCAAGAAGTGAAATCCTTATGGCGAGTGCGCCAAAGATTCGTGACTCGTCTTTCTCGTTTCCTCCTGTCTTTCTTGCCACAAGTGAAAGTGCTCCCGTCCCAAGTGCCATAGAAAGAACCTCAAGTAGCCACATTATCGGTCCAACGATTCCCATAGCCGTAAGCGCAAATTTTGAATTCTCTCCTAAACGTCCTAACATCGCAGTATCGGACATAAACATCAGCATTCCAATGAAAGACTGAATAAGCACAGGCATAGCAAGACGCAAAAGTTCAAGCCTCACTTTACTCAACCCGTTCTCCTCCGTCCCATCAAAACAAAGAAACGGTTTTTGATTTTCAATGATGTTCGTTTGAGAAGAAGGGAAAATTGCTTTTTACCGCTCTTTCTTGAGTTCACAAGATGAAAGGGGTATGTCACTTGTTGGAAGCAGTCTGAAGCGGATGCGATAGAATCCATATCCTTCGCGTCCCTTACCGTAGATTTTTCGTATAGCGCTTAAAAGTTCTTTAACTGTCTTAAAACCCTCTCTCTTCGCATCGCCTTCTGAAAGCGAATTTAGTTCGATTCTGTCGATTGAGACTATTTCAAGCACTCCTATTCCATCCGAGCGGCACAAATCGCCTGCTGTGACCTGCGGTTTCTTCCAACATCTTATCGTCTGGGTCTTTGTTCCATCCTTGATGAGCGCTTGAAACCGCTTTATGAAGCGCAGTTTTTTCATATCTTTTCTTTCTCTTTCCCCTTTAATATTATAGTATAAAATATAGCAAATGCGAGAAATTTCTTATCGAATTTTTTTTACATATTTCCGCCAATAGATGAAATCTACCGTAACCCCGACTGTGAAATACCCTGCAAACGCGCTAAACATAGCCGTCTCGAACGATGGTGTTGTATCAAGGGGGATAATGAAGTAGGAAAGGGCTATTGCAATTCCGAGAAACGCAAGAGTCGCAAGCAGTGCAGGGATGCGTTTACTTTTTGTTTTGAAGAAAGAGTGGTTGATTATGGTCGCTACTGTCCCAAGACCAGCAGATGCAGGATATATATAGAACACTCCTTGCGCTGAATCTGAAGTGAAGCCAAGATATAAAATAACAAAACTCATTGCCCAGACGAGAACGAGCGCACCTGTCACTTGTAATTCTTTTGCCCTACTAATCATTACTTGTCCCTGCAATGGTGTTTAATCATTCTACTCTTTAGGAAGTGGTATTTCTATCGCAAGATAAAGATTTTATCTGTGAAATTATCATCTGGAGAAACTTTGATAAAAAAACTTCACCTTTTTCACGATTCGCTTTTGAAGGACAGCCAAGGACGCCTGTTTCTGATACTGATGAGACATCGGACGGAAACCCAGTATGGTCTGTATGCACATTCTTGAAAGTCTCCGCTGTTATTGGGAAATCCGGCTTCTGATTTTTGACGAGTTCTGGATGAAGCGCAAGAATAAGCGAAGTCTCTACCTCGCCTGCGTGTAGGTCCTTAGTCTCGATTTTCGCCTCTTTGAGAGCCGCTCGCCAAGAATCTTTTATGTCGCAAAAAATCAGTCTCATCTTCGGATGCCTGTTTTCGAGTAGTTTCAGAAAATCCGAGTTCAAAATGTAGTTACCTCCATGTAGCGATACAATGACAAGAGTTCTGAAACCTGTCCTGTCGAGCGATTCAACAATATCTTGAAGAACCGCTGCAAGAGTGGAATGTCGGAGAGAGACAGTCCCACGGAATCCTATATGTTCTTCGGATGTACCAAACGGAAGCAAAGGCAATAGATAAGCGTTGAGTTCTTCTGCTATCGCAGATGCAATCTTCTGGGTTATGAAAGAATCTGTTCCGACTGGAAGATGTGGACCGTGTCCTTCGCACGCTCCTACTGGCAATACTGCACAGACCACTCCCGAACGCACAATCTCTAAGTAATTACTTTTCCAATCTAACATCCGAATCGATCGTTCCTATACTATGCGAACTCGATGACAATCCCATCGCCTTCGTCAACTATGCGCAGTCTTTCTGCTTTTCCTTTCAGCGCGTTCTCGTTCAATCCTGCGACGAGGTTCTGCAAGAGTTTGTAAAGCCGTAATTCGCGCAACTCACATGCCGTCCTGTAAGCAGAAAGGTATGGCTTCCGCGCCTCTTCCGACATCGCATTTAACCCGTCCGTCTCAATTACGCCCTTAAGTAGTGTCTTGTCTAACTCAACCGCATTTTTCTTGCTCATAAAAAACTCCTTAAAAAATCAAACAGAATTATAACCGTTCTTGTTTCTAAATCCAGACTCGGAACAAAAAAGAAGCGCGGGTTTTTTCAATACCCGCGCTCCTTTCTTTTATGTCGGAGACTGCCTACCAATCGAATCCGCCTTCGTTTTCTCCCAAAAGTTCCCTCAACCGCTTCTCGATGATTTTTGCCCTGTTCTCTTTATGCTTCTCGTGTATCGCTTTCAATTCTTCCAGTTCTTTCATCAGCCGTTCTATCTGATGCGCTTGCTGTTCAATCTTGATGTCGAAAAGTTTCTCAAGCAATCCTTTTATCTCCTCTTTCAGTGCCTCCTTCTGTTCTTCGTTGTTCGCCCTGTGGTACTTTGCGACCAACTCATCGAGCCTCCGCTTCAGTTTCATCTCTGCCATCATAAGTTCGAACATATGCGGGTCCCGCTCCTTCATCTCCATCAATTGCCGCATACGCATCACTGCGTCCATAGTCATCCGCTTCTTCAATTCAGGGTCGTCGCATTCCTTAATCTTTTTCAGAAATCCAGGGTCAATCTGCTCTAATAATTCAAGCGCTTTTTCTACTTCCTCATCGGAGGGAGGACGCGGAGGCATTGGCGGTTTATCTCCTTTACCGTGCTCAGGTCCGAAAGGACCTTCTGGATGCTCACCTGGGGGCATTGGCGGCTTCGGTCCTTTGCCTTCATCGGAGGGAGGACGCGGAGGCATTGGCGGTTTATCTCCTTTACCGTGCTCAGGAGGACCTGGTGGAAATTCAGGCTTCTTTTTATCACCACCAGGTTTTTCTGGTTTTTCGGGTTTCTCTGGCTTTTCTCCTTTTTCGTCCATCTCTTTCTTTATCCGTGCAAGCACTTCAAATAACAAGTCGTTATACCTGTCCCAGTTCTTCTCCTTCCTCGCACTCATCAGCTGCTCGAACAATTTTTTGTCCCGCTCCTTCGCGAATCCGAGCGCCTTCTCCTCGAGCGCTTTTGCTGTGTTCATCACCTTCCAGGCGAGTTCCCTAAACTCCTGCTCACGCCCTTCTTCTCTCGCTGCATGCATTCGCTCTACCAAATCGGGATGAAACATCTCCACGATTCTCGCCGCCCATGCGAGGTCTTCCTTACCGGGCAACTTTTCTTCTTTGCCTTCCTGCGCAAAACCTGCTCCTGCGCAGAAGAGAATCGCTGCCGCAAAAGCGAACAAACAAATGAAAACACGCATAACAAAACCTCCTAATAAAGACCTATTGCCAAATATTCTCTTCTTTGAAGAGGCTCTGAAAACTGCTCAACTCTTGCTTTATAGACTTTACTCGAATCGCAAAAACATTTCCGTTCGTATCTTTCTCGCTCTTCACCTTGTAGAGTTCATAACTCAGCAGGGAGTGGATTTTGTCGAAGTCTGTTAGAGATGGCACACCGTTTACTGCGACTGTGAGCGGATGCTCAACCGACGACACCTGCGAATCGGAAGGTATTGCGGCAAAGATAAAGAACATTAGCACTACGGCGACCCCGCCGAATATGGCGAAACTTGCCGCTCTTCTTAAAACTCTAAATACGCTTAACGTACGGTAAACCCGCTCTGCCTTTTCACCGACTCTGCTTAAATCTGGTAACTTCTGAACCGCCTTGAACCCTGTTTTCAACTCCTCGTAGTATGCAGCGCATTCTTTACACTTCAATAGATGGCTCTTCAGTCTCTTCGATTCTTCTTCTGTTGCCTCTTTGTAAAGAACAAGCACCATCAAATTCCTCGTTTCTTCGCACTCCATATTATACTCTCTCCAAAAGTGTTTTCAGTTTCATCAATCCGTAACGCATCCGCGAAAGAATCGTCCCGAGCGGCGCATCCAAAACCTCTGCTATCTCCGCGAACGAGAGACCGCTGTAATGGCGCAAAAAAATCACATCCCTTTGTTCATCGGGAAGATTCCTCGCCGCTTCGAGAACGGCGCTTTGTTCATCGAGGGTTTGTTCTTGAAAGTGCCCTTCAAGAGTTTCGTCTTCTGTTGGATACTCTTTCTTTTTCCTGAGTTTGTCAATGGCGCAGTTATATAAAAGCCTGACGATATAGTTATACATCTTTCCGCGCTCTTCGTATGAACCGCATCGTTCAATCGCCTTCATAAACGCCTCCTGTAGCACATCTTCGGCGCTATGCCCGTCATTGAGGATAGAAAACGCAAGTGCAAATAATCGTCCTCGCTTTTCGCGGTATACTGCCTCAATACTTCTTCGGACATTGTCTTGTTCCTTTACTACCCGCTCCATCTCTTTCCCTTTTTCTGTAATAACGCCTTTCCCTCGCTATTTATTTTAGTTTCTCTTCATTGAAAGACGCAAAAAATCGTTAACCATCGGTGGGTGCATATTAGGTTCTAACGAAGTAAAGATTTGTAACGGTGAGTGAAGTAGAATGCGAACAATTGCCTTGCACGGCATAGACGGCTACCGACCGTACCGTGTTTCAGTCCAAGTGTTTCAGCGACCTGCTGATATGACATATTTTCCATATCACACAGAAGTAAGACCGCGCGGAAGTCAGGAGGCAATGCTTCGAGTATTTCATCGATGATGTTTTGGAGTTCTTCTTTGCTTAGGCGCTCAATAGGTGCTTCTTCGTTAGACGGAAGCGATTCAAGGAATCTTGCGCCTTCGTCGTCGAGTTGCGCATCGAGAGGGGTGCTTTGATGTGTTCGCCGCCGCCTCAATTCGTTTAGGGCTAAATTCGTCGCAATCTTGAACATCCAAGTTGTGAATTTCGCGGTTCGCTTGTATCGGTATGCATTCTTAAAGATTCGAAAAAAAGCCTCTTGTATGATGTCCTCTACAGCTTCGGAATCAGGGAGCATCCTGTAAAGGTAATTATAAAGTCGCCTGTAATGACGATTGATGAGAATTTCGACGCACTTCGCGACCTGTTCCTCGCTGGACTTCTTGCACAGATTGAGGAGTTGTTCATCTGAAAGCGAACTCAAATCCTGTGGGTGCATATTCTGCGCCTCGATGGTTTTTGCCCACTTAACTTAATATATCAGCGACCGTTTTGCTTGAGAGACAGTCCTCCATCGCCTTTTCCGCGTCGTTGAACAGGCGCCTGATTTGTTCAGGAGAATCATCTGCTGACGGCGTATCTAATTGTGTCTCTAACGATGCGTCCACTATATCCGAAAGTCTGATTTTGTCTGCTGGACGCGCAAGTGAAAAACTGGTTGCGTTTGAGGTAGAAAGCAGGATATGCGCGTCTGAGAGTCTTTTCGCAAGTTCGAGTGCGAAACTGCGTGGAATGGTGAGATGTCGTGAAAGAGCGGAAATCGAGATAGGGGTCTGTCCTTTCTCAAATGCGTTCGCAACGAGCTGGACAAGTTTGATAGCATAAAAGGCGCGGAATCTTTGGAAAGAGATTGTCTTGCCGGTCTCCTTTAATAGGTGCCTGTTTTGGATGCAATAACTCATTTCTGCGCCGAAAAGAACAACCACCCATGTGAAGAATAGCCAAAGAAGGAAGATGGGAGCAAGCGCAATCGGTCCATATAATTGTCTTACGGAGAGAACATCTGTGATGTAGATGGAAAGCGGGCGTTTGAGCAGTTCCCACAAGATGCCTGCCAAAAGTGCGCCGAGGAAGGCCGCTTTGAAATGAACACTCGTGTAGGCGGTAAATTGATAAAGGAGAAAGAAAGCAAGAACGGAAAGGATATACGGAAGCGCTGTGGCAAGAATTATCCGCAAGAATTCGAGATATGCCCTTGATGAAATCTCGGTTGAAAGGGTTTGTGCGAAGTAATAGGAGAAGAAGATGAGGATTGGGCTTAAGGTCATAATAGTCCAGAAATTGCGAAGCCGTTTGATTGGAGAGCGCGCAACTTTGACGCCCCAGAGGTCGTTGAACACTTTTTCGATAGCGGAGAACAGGAGCATCGCAGTAATAAGAAGTGCGCCTATCGAGATGGCAGTAACAGGAGCGGATGTCTGTTGAATCTTCTCCGATAGAGTGTTGACGAAGTTATCCATTATGGATTTTATATGCTCAATCTCTTTCGTCGCTGTGTCAGGAAAAATCTGTTGGATGATGAGGTCACGAATTTTGAATCCGTATTCGCGGAACCCTCGGTAACCGTAAAAGAAAATTAGGAACAGAACACCGATGGGGACGAGTGAAAGCAGTGTCGCGTAAGAGAGAGCAGCCGCTCTAATAGGGCACTGGTCGTTTAAGAATTTATAGCCGGCAAGACGAAGTGTGTTAGCGAAAGAGCGCATAAACTGGATAATAAACTGTAGCAGGTTCTTCAGTGCTGAAAGAATCCTCTTATGTGGAGTTGACCTCGCATTCACTTCTTCTTATCTCCCGCATTTTTATCCATTTCCTTTTGGACATCACTTATGGCTTCTTTGAAATCGTGAATCGCCTTGCCTGCGCGATGAGCGGTCTTGGGTATCCAGGTGGCACCGAACACAAGCAGTGCTACAAAAAGTACAACCAGAAGTTCCCCCCAACCTATTATCATTGCTATCATCGTTTCGCTTTCTCCAAAAGGTATGAGTGGATTGCTCTTGCGGATTTTCTTCCTGCGCCCATTGCGCTGATTACTGTTGCTGCTCCTGTTACGATATCGCCGCCTGCAAAGACTCCTTCACGGCTCGTTTTTCCGTTTTCATCCGCCACTATGTTGCCGTTCTTATTCGTTGAAAGTCCTGGTGTTGTCTGAGGCACAATCGGATTTGCGAGGTTGCCAATAGCGACAATAACAGTATCAACAGGTATCTTGAAATTCGAACCTTCAATTGGAACAGGACGGGGCCTTCCAGACGAGTCAGGCTCTCCTAACTTCATCTTGATGCACTCTATTTCTTTGACATTACCGTTTTCGTCACCGTGATAGCGCACAGGATTGGTTAAGAAGTGGAATTCAACACCTTCTTCTTCCGCGTGATGGACTTCTTCAGCTCTTGCAGGCATCTCTTCTCTTGTTCTCCGATATATAAGCATAACTTTGTTTGCTCCGAGACGGAGAGCGGTTCTTGCGGAGTCCATTGCTACATTCCCGCCGCCTATGACCGCTACAACCTTGCCGCGATGAATCGGCGTATCCGCCTTCGGGAAACTGTATGCTTTCATAAGGTTTGAACGGGTCAGGTATTCATTTGCCGAGTAGATGCCGCCCAAGTTCTCGCCCGGAATGCGCATAAAAGCGGGAGCGCCTGCACCTGTTCCGATGAACACTGCATCAAACCGTTTGAGCAACTCGTCAACCGTTTCAGTCTTTCCTATGATGTAATCGGTTATTAACTCGACACCCATCTTCTTGAGAATCGCCACCTCCGCCACTACAATTGCCTTCGGAAGACGGAACTCGGGGATTCCATAAACGAGAACGCCACCGGGCTTATGCAATGCTTCGAAGATTGTCACTTTATGTCCAAGTCTTGCGAGGTCGCTTGCCACTGTGAGTCCTGCTGGACCTGAACCGATGACGGCGACTTTCATTCCTGTCGGAGGAGCGCATTTGGGGATACTTACCTTATCTTCTCCTTGGCTTCTTTCCCAGTCTGCAAGAAAACGCTCAAGTCGCCCTATTGCCACAGGCTGTCCTTGCTTCTTAAGAACGCAAGCCTCTTCGCATTGTGTCTCCTGTGGACACACACGCCCGCATATTGCAGGGAGAAGATTCGTTTCCTTTATCTTCTTCACCGCGCCTTCAAAATCACCCTCTCTTAAAAGCCGTATAAAACCAGGGATGTCTATCTCAACAGGGCAGCCTTCCTTACATTTTGGCTTCTTACATTGAAGACATCTCGATGCCTCTTTTTTTGCGAGTTCAGGAGTATACCCATAAGGAACTTCGTTGAAATTAGTTATCCGCTCTTTTGGATGCTGTTCAGGCATCGGCACTCTTGGTTCAACCTTCTTATTCATTGCTATCTCCCTCCTCCACAGGTGCATTTCGGATTCTTGACTATTTCGTAGGAAATCTTCTCTTGCGCATTGTAGAAACGCAGACGCTTCATAAACAGGTCCCAATTGACCTTGTGTCCATCGAATTCAGGTCCGTCGACGCAAGCGAATTTCGTTTCACCTCCGACTTCTACACGGCAAGCGCCACACATTCCTGTTCCGTCTACCATTATCGGATTCAACGAGACAATCGTTGGCAATTTGTGTTCTGCTGTTAGTGCGCAGACGAACTTCATCATTATCGGGGGACCAATCGCAATAACAAGGTCAATCTTCTCCTTTCGCTCGATGAGTTGCTTTAATATATCAGTCACGACTCCTTTTTGCCCGTAGGAGCCGTCGTCTGTCGAGATGAACAATTCATCTGCCAAAGCGCGCATCTCATCCTCGAGAATCAGAAGCGATTTCGTTCGTGCGCCTAAGATGATGATTAGACGGTTTCCTGCTTCTTTAAGCGCCTTCGCAATCGGATACATCGGTGCAACGCCGACACCACCTCCTATGGCTACCACTGTTCCGAATTTTTCGATATGGGTCGGCTTACCTAATGGTCCCACTAAATCTTGTAATTTTTCGCCTACATCCTTCTTTGAAAGTTTGTATGTCGTTGCTCCGACAATCTGATAAAATAGTGTGAGGATGCCTTCGTTAGCATCCGACTCTGCAATCGTAAGAGGAATTCTCTCTCCTTCTTCATCAACGCGAAGGATGATGAATTGTCCTGCTTTGTGTTTTCTTGCTATGTGAGGTGCGTAGACTTTCATCATTTGAACATCTGCCGTGATAGGCTTTTTGCTTATAATCTCAAACATCTCCATAAAGAGCCTCCTAACTGCAACTGCATTTGTTAGATTATAAGTAATCCTTATATACAGTCAAGATTAACCGAGGAATAGGCGCTTTACTAACAGATGATTCCTCAAACAGGTTATTTAAAAATCTGCTCGTAAGGGGAACTCTGCGAACTGTTACTTGTGAATATATAGAAAAATTAGTGGAAAGAGTTGCGTCTTACTTGTATTAGTTGTTAGCATAATAATGGAGTAGTTATCGGAGGTTTTGTGATGTCGGAGCCTCTTATTTTTGAAAAGACGAAGGCAGGAGCGATAGGTGTTTCTCTTCCTGAATGTGATGTCCCAGAGCGTCCGCTTGAGGAGTTGATAGACGAGCGTTATCTGCGCAAGGAGATGGCGGAATTACCCGAGGTGCCTGAGGTGGAGATAACGCGCCATTTCGTGCGTCTGTCTAAACAGAATGTCGGCGTTGATACGCATTTTTATCCATTAGGTTCTTGTACTATGAAGTACAATCCTAAACTGAACGAACTGGTGGCGTCTTTGAGTGGTTTTGCCAATGTGCATCCTTATCAGCCCGAGGAACATGCTCAAGGTATCCTTGAGTTGCTTTACTTAATGCAACGCTATTTAGCCGAGATTGTAGGTATGGCGGAGGTGTCTCTCCAGCCTGCAGCGGGGGCGCATGGTGAGTTGACTGGCATTATGCTCATTAAGGCGTATCACGAGGATAGAAAGGATACGAAACGAAAAAAGATACTGATTCCCGATTCTGCCCATGGGACGAATCCTGCGTCGGTTGCTTTATGCGGATACAAGCCGATAGAACTCAAGTCGGATGAGAGAGGAAATGTTGATATAAAGGCGCTTCGTGCTGCCTGCGACGAAGAGACTGCTGGTATGATGCTTACCATACCATCTACTCTTGGGCTCTTTGATGAGAACCTTGACGAGATTGTTGAGATACTGCACGAGAACGGGGCGCTTCTTTATATGGATGGTGCTAATATGAACGCTATCTTGGGGTATGTTCGTCCAGGTGATGTTGGTGTTGATGTTATGCACTTGAATCTTCATAAGACTTTCTCAACGCCACACGGTATGGGAGGTCCTGGCGCAGGACCTGTGGCGGTTTCGAACCGTTTGGCTCCGTATCTGCCTGTGCCTGTTGTCAAGAAAGTGGGAGAGAGATACAGTCTTGACTATGAGCGCCCGAAGTCTATTGGACAGGTAAAACTTTTCTATGGTAACATTAGCGTCATCATTAAGGCTTTTGCTTATATTCTTTCACTCGGCGCGAGGGGATTAAGGCGTGTCGCCGAGATGTCTGTCTTAAACGCTAATTACATCCAAGCGATTCTTAAGAAGTTCTACTATCTCAAATATGAGAGATACTGTATGCACGAGTGCGTCTTGAGCGGCAACTGGCAGAAGAAGAAAAACGACATCCGTACTCTCGACATTGCGAAGAGGCTGCTCGATTTGGGCTTCCATCCGCCGACGGTTTACTTCCCGTTGATTGTTGAAGAGGCGATTATGATAGAGCCGACCGAGACTGAGACGAAGGAGACACTTGACGGCTTCTGTGAAGCGATGATAAGGATTGCTCAGGAAGCGGAGTTGAACCCTGATTTGTTAAGAAATGCACCGCAAAAAACTCCTGTGCGCCGTTTGGATGAAGTCCGCGCTTCTCGTCAGCCTATTCTTCGTTACAGTCGCACACCAAAAACCATTGAATCTCAGTCTTGATAGATGAAGTCGACTGTGACTTTTATATCGGGATGAAGACTCTGTCTGACAGGGCAGGTCTTTGCGATGTTTTCGAATTTTCTTCTATTTTCTTCTGTGAAACGATTGCCATTCGGAACCGTTACGGTGACTTTGAGTTCTCCGATTCTCCGTAAGGGGGTTGAGACCATTTCTTTGACTACTTTTATCCGTGTTCCGTTTAAATTGAAGTCTCTTTTTTTCGCATATAGTCCGAGGGTCGTGGCGATGCAGGTGCCGAGCGCAGTTGCGACCAAATCGGTAGGAGAGAAGAACTCGCCTTTCCCTCCGTTGTCAACAGGCGCATCGGTTTTGAGAACGCTTCCAGAAGATGTATGTTTCACAGTACAATGAAGGTCCCCCTCGTAGACGATTTCGATTTCAACCGCCATCTTTCCTCTCCTTTTGAATAGTTTTGAGTGGTTTGGATTTTATCCGATAGGTTAAGAAGAGTGAAATTTATTATAGATTTGGTTGGCGAGAGAAAGGGTTTTATAGTTGAATTCAGAGGCGAGTTCGTGTATTTTAATTTTTGAGAATGGATTGGGAGAGATGTGATGGCGGAGAACGAGAGCGTTGGTGTAAAGAAAGAGAAAAAGGAGAATGGTATACAGTATGCTGTTTTTGAGGACAGAGGGAGACAGCATAAAGCGGAGAAAGGGGTGATTATTTACATAGATTATCGCGATGATGTAAAAGATGGCGAAAAGATTGAGTTTGGGAATGTTTTGATGCTGCGTGATGGCGAGAAGGTATTGGTCGGGCAACCGACGGTTGTAGGTGCAAAAGTCATAGGACATATACTATGCGCTTCTGCAAAGGATAAGAAAATCCTTGTCTTCAAATATAGAAGGCGTAATAGATACAAAAGGAGGAGAGGACACAGACAAAAGTATACCGAAGTACTGATTGACGAGATTATTACTGGATGATGACAGAAGAAAAGGCAAAAGCATCCTTTAAAGATTTTATTTTCACTATAATCGTTTTTCTTCTAATTCTTCGTTTTTTTATTAACAACCTCGCAAACGCGGATGAGTTTCCATCCTTCGAGTTTCTGATGACCGCATTTGGATTCGCCGCTTTGTCTCTTGCTCTCTCAGTCCGCAAAGTGCAAATAGCGATTCCATTGCGGATTCTTATTCTTATCCTCGTTGGGTTATGTCTTGTATCCGCCCTACGAGCGCCTGTTAAATGGTCTGCTCTCCTTACTCTCCTTCACATCGCATCCTCTTTCTCTTTTTTCTTCTCTCTTCTTATTTTCTTAGGAGAGACTGAAAACGCAAGACCGCTTCTATATGCCTTCCTTGCGCTTATGGTTGTTGTTGTACTTTATGGCGCATATCAATCGTTCTTTTTGTTTGATGAACTCGAAACCGCCTTGAAAGAAAAACCTGACCTTGTAGTTGAAGGAGAATGGCTACGGAAAGCGGTGTTCGAGCGCGTTGTCAAGAGGGAAGCATTCAGTCTCTTCGTCCTTCCCAACGGTTTCAGCGCTTTTTGTGCGATGGTTTTATTCTTCTGTGGTGCGGCATTCATCGAGAAATTGTTCTCGAAAGACCGCCGTGATTCCGCTTTTGCAGCTTCCATCCTTTGCGTGGGCGCTTCGGCTACTGGAATATACTTATCCGGCGCAAAAGGTGGAATCTCAGTCCTCATCTTTGTCTGCCTTCTCGGTCTCCTATGGCGAATAAGTAAGCGAATAAGCCATAGATTCAAGTTCTTGAAAAACCCGTATCTTCTGCCTGCAGGAGCCGTAATACTTTCTATGCTGATTGTTGGAACGATTGTTCTATTGGTGCCTCCTGAAAGACTACCTCCATCTGCGAGCGTGCGTGCGATGTATTGGAGAAGCGGGCTTTCAATGGTTCAGGATAATCCTTGTGGCGTCGGTCTCGGCAATTTTCAGCATTTTTATAGTATTTACAAAGACATCAGGGCGGAGGATGTGAAATACGCTCACAATCTGTTAGTCACTTTTGGTGTGGAAGCAGGTCCTCTTGCCACTGTCTTCCTTTTACTACTCGTGTTCGTCGTCTGGCGGGCGATGGCAAGAGAATGGCAGAAGATTGAGCCAAAGAAAACCAACAGAATGAAGTTTCTCTTCGGCGCATTAGGAGGTGTCCTTGCACTTCTGGTCGCCTTTGTTCTTTCTCTTGTTGGTGGTGGAGGCTCAAATATTCCTTCTGTCCTCGTTATCCTGTTTTTTATTTGGCTACTTATGTTTTTCCTTTTATGGCGTGCTGACTTCCTCGCCGACTTTAAGCAATGGCAACCCTCAGTGGTTGGAGCATTCTTCGTCGGGCTCTTCTCTTGTTTTATTGATTTCAACGCTTACGAAGGACCATTCGCTTTTTCACTGCTCTTGTTTTCGGCGCTCGGACTTTCTTTAAGCGGTGCCGTAGCGTGTGACGAGGTTAGGAAAAAACGGGATGTGGTCTATGTTGGAGGATGCGGAATCGCCGCCGTAATCGTCGCGTTGTTTATTCCGAACATTATGGAGACTGACATTCTTCGCGCAAGAGGCGACGGACTCGTCGAAGAGGGACGGAGGCTTGGAGGCAAAGAAGGGGGCGTTTTCTATCTTGTCAAAGGAGTCGAGTTACTTAATGCCGCCGCAGGACGCACAAATCTGAATTTTTATTGTCTGCGGGACAGGGCGGACGCATCATTACATCTTTATCGAATGCGGCATACTGAAGCCGAGCGGTGCGCCGCTATTGCCGCATATGAACACCTGTTTAGAGCGAACCCACGCGATGCCATAGCCCACAAAATCGTCTCTTCACTTTACGAACAAGGGCAAGAATCCGAAAAGGCACTTGCTCACATCAAGAAAGCACTTGAGTTGAGACCTGTTGAACCGCGATATTGGCTTGAATATGGGCGTATGGTTTGGAAGTTTGAAGGGAATAAAGCTAAAGAGGAGGCTGAAAAAGCGTTCCGCAGAGCGCTTCAACTTAATGATACGCCAGGTGCATGGAATAAGCTGTTAGATGAAGAACATAAGCTCGCCGTTATTATGCTCCAAATTATTTCTGAAAATGCAAAATGAGCCCGTACAATAAGGGAGCGGACGGTGTGCGATACAATGAGAAATGTGGGCAATTTTCATCTTGACTAATATGGGGAGTTTTTGCGAAGATTCGTCTTATGAAGGATGTTAGGTAGTATCGGAGTGGAAGAAAACCGTAAGATTGAATGGCGCAGTTTTCCGATGAAGGAGAAACCGTTTCTTTCCGTTGTCGTGTTCTTAATCTGCGCGTTGTTTCTTATTCTTGTTTATCAGTGCTGGACACAACCATCAAACGCGGTTGTGAAGTCTACGGCAGAAAATGAGCCCTTAGCCTTATCTGACGCCGATGCGTCGAAAAGAAATGAGCCGAAAATAGAAGAGAGTATGATGAAAAAGACTGCTCCCTTCGTTATTGCGTTTTTCGCGCTGATTCTTTTTCTTTCCCTTCGCCGCTTCTTCCTCCCAACGACATACTCACTTGATGACGAATCTGTAACTATGACCACTGGTGGATGGCAGAAAAAGCGCAAGTGGAGTGAGTTTCGTAACGCATACTTCTATAAGGTGGGCATCCGGTTAAGTCCGTTCGAAAAACCTCATTTTCTCGACGGTTTCAGAAGCATTTTCTTAAGATACGGGGAAAATGGGCAAGGCGGTTCAAAGGAGATAGAGCGATTTGTGAAGGAAAAAATCTCGCAGGAAAAGAGAGGGCGGGGTGGTGGCGCAGAGTAAAAGAAGGGTTTAAGCACGCCTTTGCGGTTGAGCAGGAGCGTCCCTTTACAGATGAGGAGATAACGCTTCTTAAACGAGTTGTGGAGTATATCGTGAAGCGTGGGCTTGGAACACCTGCCATTCTTTTTCTTCAGACTGTCGTTCCTCTTAATTACATTGGCGCGCAAGTCCTCGTATTTTTCAAACCGTTCGCTTCTGCTGTATTTGACCCTGTGAGTTTCAACAAGTTCGCTATGCTTCTTGAAAGGAGAGAGACGATTCCGAAACTCGTGTTGTTACTCGAGGAGAGATTGAGTGAGGTGAAGAGGGAAGAAGAAAACAAGGATGTTGGTGAAGTTAAGAAAGATGAGTCAGAAAACCATTAGAGTAGTTGGAATGGTTCTATTCTATGGCGTCGTCTGTGTTCTGACGATTCTCGGTGCGTGGTTTCGGGTTCTTGAATGGCTCGATTGGCGTTTGTATGATATGGATTTCAGGATGAGAGGCGCTGTTCAACCTTCGAAGAAAATCATCATTGTCGGAGTTGACTTGGAAAGCGAAACCCATTTTGGCAAGACCGCCGCTTATTGGAATCTGCGTGAAGTTTTCGCGAAGTCTATCGAGAACCTGAGTAATGCAGGAGCAAAAGTCATTGCTCTTGATTATATTCTCGCAAAACGGAGCAGAGGTGAAGAAGAGCAAGAGAACAAAACGGATGTGTGTCTTGCGCAGGTCATTTCTGATGTTGATGCATCGGTTGTGCTCGCTATGGCGGCGTCAGGTGGAAAGTTCATCCACGCGGACGAGAGGTTTCTTGAAGGTGCTTCCGCCGAAGGGGTGATAAATGTTCAGGAGGATAGAGACGGAGTTCTCCGCCGTGTGAGTTACAACCTCTACCGAGAGGGCGACAAGTTTTATTTCTCGTTTCCTGTTGCGATTGCTTCCGCTTATCTCGATTTTCAGAGGTTTGACCGAGATAAAGAGCGGAACGAGATTTTGCTTATCTGTGGTGAGAAGGGAGAGAAGGTATATCGTGTGCCTGAAACGAATCTTCTTATAGACTATGCAGGACCACCTGGAACAGTTATCCAGATGCCGATATGGCGTGCTTATGAGGGGAAATTTGAGGACTACGATGTAAAGGATGTAATCGCGTTGATTGCGGATGTGCGGGTTGTGGGAGGAGATGTGTTCGAGGTGCCAACATCGTATTATACAGGCGGCGCGAGAGGACTTGTCACTATGACAGGCGTTGAAATCCACGCCAATGCGATTGCGACTATCCTTTCACAAAATTATCTCAGGGAAGCATCCGCCGGGGTAAGATGGGGACTGCTTATTGCCGTGCTCGTTGTCGCGCTTCTTTTTTTCTATATTCTCGGTAGCCGACACATCTATCTACTTCTTGTAATCGTAGTTTTTCTGCTCTTTGGATTATTCACATCACAGTATATTCTGTTTCTTAAAGTGCGTTTTGTGTTGCCTGTCTGCGTTCCGATGGTTGCAGTTGTTATGCACGGTGCTTCGTCTCTTATCTATCGGCTTGTTTTTTTGATGCGCCGCGAACGGCATATCCGCCTCCTTTTCGGGAAATATGTCTCCGAAAAAGTCGTTCGCAAAATGGTTGACGAGGAAGTCGTCTTCAATCTCGACGGGCACACGAAGGAAATTTCGGTTATGTTCGCTGATGTGCGCGGATTCACATCGCTTTCGGAGAAACTGACCGCAAAAGAGACAGGCGTTCTGCTCAATCATTTCTTCTCGGAGATGATAGGAGTCGTCTTTGCGCATGATGGCACGCTTGACAAACTAATGGGCGACTGCATTATGGCGTTTTTCAACGACCCTGATGAGCAATCAGACCATGCTGAGCGAGCAGCGAATGTCGCTCTTGATATGGTCAAGCGGCTTAAAGCGCTTGGCGCAAGCGGTGTGAAGGGCGCTGATGGACTCGATATAGGAATAGGCATAAATACGGGCGTTGCCACAGTCGGCAATCTCGGCGCACCGCAGTTTTACAATTATACCGCCGTCGGTGATACTGTTAACACCGCATCGAGGCTTCAAGGATTGACGCGTGACTACGGTGTGAGAATCATTATCTCAGAAGATACACGCTCGCAACTTTCGGATGACTTTCTCTGCCGACACCTCGATTCCGTGCGAGTCAAAGGCAAAGAAAAACCCGTATCTATCTACGAGTTAGTTTCAAAACGCACTGACGCGAACTCCTCAGTTGAACCGTTTATCAAGGAGTTTGAGGAAGCGTTTGGACTTTTTCAGAGACGACAGTTTGACGAAGCGCTTGAGCGTTTCAGTAAGATTCTTGAGATTTACCCAAACGATATGCCAACGAATATGTTTATCGAGAGATGCAAACATTATCTCGCTAATCCGCCGCCCCCTGATTGGGACGGCATCTTCACCATCCTACATAAGTAGGTGAAATCCATTATGACGCTTGATGTTGAAGTAATATCCAATCCCTTTCGGTATTTCGAGTGGTTGTGAAGAATAAGGCGCGAGCGTCTTCATATTCGAGTATCGTTACAGTGAAGGTGAGACTACCTATTCGTTTGCGGTCTGTTCCGTCGAGACAAGAAACGATCTCCCTACCTTTGGATAAGGAGAAAAGGGGTCTTCGACAAACTTGCATCTCTTATAGGCTTTGATGGTGCCGATTTTGAGGGTACTAATTTTGTATCGAGTGAGTTTTTCATGATAGTTTTATGTAAAGTCTGTCTCAAAGGAGTTCGCTTACGAAGTCATCAACCAGAAGACGATAGAGTTTCTTTTGTCTGTGCCATCCAAGCCGTGCATCGAGATAAATCACAACACCAGTAGTCTCCTATTTTTGGGGTAGACAGTCGCCTTCTGTGTTTCGGTACCTCTACGATTTTGTTTTCGAAAAATACCGTCTCTGAATAGCGTAATTCATCCGTAAGAGAGCAGTTTTCTGTTTCCTATATCTTTGTCGGCTGTTGAAGTTGCTTCATATGCTTTCGGATGATGTATGATTCCGCGATACCGATGAGGGTTGAGGCGAGAAAATATAGAACGAGTCCTGAAGGTAGAGAGTAGAAAATGAGAGTTAGAAAGGCATACATAAAGTAGTTCATCATCTTTTGCTGTTGTGCCTGCGCTGTCTTTGGCTGAAAACGGGATTGTATAAGCATTGTGATTATCATCAGAATGGGCAGAAGGTTGATATAAGGTGTAGAAAGAATGGGTATGGAGAACGGGAGTTTAAAGAGCCTGTCTGGTTGAGAAAGGTCGTTAATCCAGAGACAGAACCTTGCTTGACGGATGTGGATTGAAGTATTGAGCGCCTGCCACAAGCCGATGAAGACAGGTATCTGAAGGAACATAAGTAAGCAGCCACCAGCAGGGAAGAGCGGGACGCCATGTTTGCGCATTAGTTTGAGAATCTCCTGATTGAGTTTTTGTTTTTCGTTTGCATATTTTTTCTTTAACCGTTCGATTTCAGGCTGTATCACCTGCATCTTTTGCTGGTAGTTGAACATTGAGGTTTGTTGTTTGCGCGAGATAGGATGAAGGGCGCCACGGACAATGAATGTCAATATAATGATAGCCACACCCCAGTTCGGAATTAGAAAATGGATGCCTTGTAGTATAGCGAGAAAGAGACTGCTCAAAAAACCGAAAAATCCGTATGAGATGATTTTTTCAAAACCATATTTTGAGTATTTCTCTTCAAGAAGTTCAGGGGATTTGGGTCCTGCGAACACGATAAAGTTAAGAGTTACGGTCGAATCAGGTGGGATCTTAATTGGTCTTAATAGGGCGGAAACCGCGTATGCAAGCGCTGCTTCAGAAACCTCTTCTTTGTCGGTCAGTTTTTCAAGCATAGCACCTGCGATGCATCTTTCTGTAGTAGTATCATCAGGACGCAGAAGCACCGCAAAATAGTGGTTGCTGATTCCACAGAACTCGAAGGGCGCTTCATCTTTATATGGTTTGTTTTTTTCGGATTTGTCAAGATGAACCTCGCTTAAATAGAGAACACCTTCGTTTTTGCGTGCGATGAGTAGATAGTCGTTACCTTTCGATTCGCGCTCGCGTTCGATTGATGATGCGATTAAAAGTTTCAACCCTTCTATGGAGATTTCGTTGCTTGTCTTGTTTTTGAAATCGAGATTCAGGACAAGGTGATAGCCATCATCGGCGATTTTAATCTTCTTCGAGATATTGAGTATCTCATCTTCTGCAACAAACTCGACGGAAGAACTGTTACTCTGTTTTACTTCCCATCCACCTTCGAAGACGGTTTTCTCTTCCTTGTCGAGAAGCCGTAACGAACTCGAGTTGAGTGGCTCATCGAGGAGTTTCAAGGGGGCATCTTTTTTTTCTCTCTCAGGGTAGATAAAATGTCCGTCTTTTTTCTCAATCAGCGCAAGCGAGCATATATCCGCGTTTCTACTCTGGAGAACGGCTTCCATTTGAAGATTACGCAGGACGCTTCTTTGTGATGGTTTAATCTCTGTCGGTTTAAGCGAAACGGGTGTAGGATGTTTCTCCTCTGAAGACGGGGTTTCGGGAGGCTTTGGTTCAATACGAGTGGCTGGGGCAGAAGCGGTAGGTTTCTGGGGTTGGGTATGAGAGAAGAACGAGAAGTAGTGGATAGAAAAGAGGAGAATAAGAACGAGCATAATAAAGAATCTGTTGTCTTCCATAGGCGTTACATTCCTTTAACAAGCCGTTCAGCGAGGTAACCATCGAGATTTGGGTTCGACCTAATCTCGTCAACAACTGTCTGGATATCGTATTCGATACGGCGGTAGACGACGCATCTGCCATCGAAGAGAACATAGGAAGCGCGCCAATCACTGTCACGCGGCTGTCCCACTGCGCCGACATTCACGATGACTTTCTCGAATCCGTCAAGGTCAATCCGCCTGTCAATCGGTGGCGATATATAGCCTTCAGGAGTGAATATCCCTGCAACATGAGTATGTCCGCAGAACACTATGTGGTCGAATAACTTGAATAATTGGGCGATTCGCTCCTTATCGGTGATGTCTTTGGGAAAGAGATACTCTCGTGTCGGTTCTTTTACCGTTCCGTGGACATAGAGGATGTCGCCTTCTTGCTTTTTTCGAGGTAAGTCGCCAAGGAAATTCCATCTTGCGCGTCTGAGTTCAACAGGAACGGAGCGGTCGTTTAATTGAGACCTTGTCCAAGTAATTGCTCCTTCGGCGTGCACATTGAACCCAACAGGCTCAAAAAGCACGGCATCTTCGTGGTTTCCGAGTATGGTAAAACTGAAACCCATAGAAAGGTCAATGCACTCGAGCGGCTTTGGTCCGTATCCGATTATGTCTCCGAGGCATATTATCCTTTTGCAAGCGAACCGTTCGATGTCTGCAAGCACAGCCTTCAAAGCGACCAAGTTGCCATGTATGTCCGAGATTATCGCATCCATATTATTTAGACTTTTCCTCTTCTTTCTCGGGTTGTTCTGCCTCGTCAACAAGCATTATCGGGATGCCATTTCTTATAGGATACCGCCGTCCACATTCAACGCAGACGAGATTATCGTTTTTAAGTTCTACGGCTTTTTTGCAAACAGGACACACAAGGATTTTAAGTAGCCTTTCATCAATCATCAAACATCTCCTTCTTACTTATTATCCGAAAATGGATATTAAATACTATTCTTTGGAGGCAATGTTGTCAACAGTTTCAGAACCATTATCCGAGTAAGTTTTTTTCTTAAAAATTTTTTCTTAAAAACATCTTTCCAAAATCGGTTTAAGGTATCCGATATATTAGGGTCAGATGGTATATTTTGAAGATTGGTTCAATAGGAGCAACCTCCATGGAAGAAAAGAAGGAGGTAAGGCGTAAAAAAAGAATCAGGCTGTTTCTGCAAAAGGTGATTCTTGCGCGTTCAGGAAAGACTATTCTTGATGTAGGTTGCGGAGAAGGGCGTTTATCCGAGTTTGTTCAAGAGAACGGTAGATTTGTGGTCGCTCTCGATATAGACGAAAATAAACTCAAATCATTTTCGGGTGTTCCCAAAGTCCTTTCCGATGCGAATAGACTTCCTTTCCCCGATAAATCGTTTGAGACAGTATTCCTTTTCAATGTAATCGAACATACCGTAGATGACATTGTGACCCTCAGAGAGGCTGCTCGCGTTGCAACAAAGAATTTACTCCTTTCGGTTCCGAAAGTTGACACTTATCATCGCCATCAGTCAGGGCTCTCTTATAGACACTATATTGACCCGACACATCGCCGCTATTACACGGAAGAATCTTTGAAGGAGACATTGAAAAGGGCTGGCTTTCAACGGTTTGAGATTGCTCATTTTTCGCGCGTCCGCCCATTGCTATTCTACGACAGAATCGGCTATCCCCGATTGTTGCTGAAAGCATTCGATTTTCTCTTATGGGCTATAGGACGCAAGAGGTTGGAGTTTTATCAGACGCTGTTTACAGAAGTATTATTATGACTACTTTCTCTTTTTTACTCGTTCGAGGTCAGATTTGACCATCATCTCGACGAGTTGCTCGAAACTCACATTTGGTTGCCATCCTAACATTCGCTTTGCTTTCGAGTAATCACCGACGAGATGATTCACTTCCGCAGGACGGATTAGCGCAGGGTCAACCTCAACATATTTTCCCCAGTCCAAATCCACATAGTCGAATGCGGCTTTGCAGAAATCTTCGACAGAATGTGAGACTCCTGTTGCGATAACGAAAGTGTCAGGTTTCTCTTGCTGCATCATCACATAAACTGCGTGCATATAATCGCCCGCAAACCCCCAGTCTCGCCTTGCGTCAAGATTGCCCAATTTCAAACTTTTTTGCAGACCAGCTTTGATTCTCGCTACCGCCAAACTGATTTTTCGAGTAACGAACTCTTCTCCTCTTCGAGGCGACTCGTGATTAAACAGGATTCCGCTTACGCAGAACATATCGTACCTGTCGCGGTAGTTGATTGTGATGTAATGTGCGTATACTTTCGACACTGCGTAAGGGCTGCAGGGTTGAAAACGGGTCTCTTCGTTTTGCGGAGATTCAGGAGTATTGCCGAACATCTCGCTCGAAGATGCTTGATAGAATTTTATCTTTTTGTTCGTCAGACGAATCGCTTCGAGTATACGAGTAACTCCGATTGCGTTCACTTCGCCTGTGTAAATCGGCTGTTTCCAAGAAGTGGGAACAAACGATTGCGCGGCGAGATTATAGACTTCATCTGGCTGGACTTCGTTCAAAATGTTCATTATGGAGTTTTGGTCCAGCAAGTCAGCCTGATGCAATCTGATTTTGTCAACTATGGTTTCTATACGGTCGAATTTGTCAATACTCGCCCAACGGACGATTCCGTGCACTTCATAGCCATGCTCGAGTAGAATCTCGGCAAGGTAAGAGCCGTCTTGCCCTGTTATTCCTGTGATAAGAGCCTTCTTCGACATAGTATCTTCCTTCTATTGGAAGGTTTTTATAATCATAACAAAACGGTTACAAAACTTAAAGATATCCTTTCATACAGGCTGTACTATTCTTTGCCAAGAACTAATTTATAGACCGAAGCAGTCTGTTCGGCAATTTTGTGCCAATCGAATTTTTTTGCACGCTCAAGACCGCGTATCGCAAGCAACTGCGCTGTTTTGGCGTCGTTTAGTATCTTTACCACTGCATCCGCCGCGGTTTTCGAATCGAATGGGTCAAACATAACGGCGGCGTCTGCTACAACCTCAGGTATAGCGCCACCATTGCTCGTTACAACAGGACAGCCAGAAGCCATTGCCTCCAAATTCGGCATCCCGAACCCCGCATATATATCGGTGCAAAGATAAACATCCGCAGCGTTGTAATAAAGATGAGGACTGCCTGCGATTATTCCAGTACGAATAACCGAATCTCCAATCTCCATCTCTTCTATCAATTCGTCCGTCGTTTCTTCTTTTGGACCAATACGCAAAAGAAGTACATCGGGCAGTTCTTTCTTAACAATCGCAAATATTTCAAGAAGGGTCTTTATGTTTTTGTTCGGTCTTTCGCTTCCAATGTTCAAAATTATTCGCTTGCTCTGCGGAAGATTCAGTTCCGCTCTCGCTTCGGATTTCTCACGCACACGGAACAACTCGTTGTCTACTCCTACCGCAATAACAAAGACCTTCTCGGGTTTTACACCGAGCAATTCGAGTACATCTTTTTTCGTATTATCCGAGACGCAGATGACAGCATCGGCTTCCTTTGCTCTCAAATACTCGTGATACAGATACTCTGTGCGCTCCTCGTCGTGTATATTTTTTGTGCGCAGGAATGCAAGGTCGTGAACTGTGATAACGAAAGGACGGAGCCGTTTCATCAGCGCAAATAGGTCGTAACTTTCCGAGTGATAGAGTGTATAGCGTCCGATTCGGTGCGAAAGAAAGAAATGCTTTAAAAAATTGTGGCTATAGGTGATAAGTCTTGCACCCTCTTGCGGAAGAAGGTTCTTTGCGCGTTTCTCTTTTTTCACCGTAATCGCCTCGGCTGTAAAGCCGAAATTTATAAGATGCTTCTTCAAGTTTTGAACGATTACACCTCCTGATGACTGCATCGCACCACGAACGAGAAGAGCAACAGAGCGGCTTAATCCTTCGCTTGACAGCATTCATCTCCTTACTTTATTCTTCCTATTTTACTATAACTTAACTCAAACTATAAATTAAAATATCTCGTAATTAGAATAGGAGACTAAGGAGGATTCCTGCAATGAGGAATATTTTAGTGGTTTCAACAGTGACTATTTTGGTTCTCGCTTTCGTCACATCACTTGTGGCGCAGGAAGCAGAATCTCTCCACCAGAAAGCGGAAGAGCATCTCAAAAACAAGGAATACGAAAAAGCAATCGGTGTCTATGAGGAAATTCTGAAAAAAGACCCGCAAGATACAATAGCGCTTTACAATTCTGCTTGCGCTTATTCGCTCCTTAAGAATAAGGAGAAGGCGGTTGAGTTTTTGAGAAAGTCTGTCGAGGCAGGTTTTGTTGACTTTGCGCATATTGAGGAAGACGAAGACATAAATGAAATAAAGGATACGGACGGATACAAGGGGATTATGGCGAAGAAGGCGGAGTATCTGAAAAACGCAGCGGACAAAAGAATCGAGAAATTGAAAGCAAAACTTGGAGAGAAATACAAAATTGTGCGTGACGATGAACGAAAACTTATCATCGTTAGTGACCTTAAGGAAGGGACATTGAACCAGTTTATGAAGATTTTGCAGAGTTGGGAAGACGCTCTCTGCAAAGAGTTTTTTGAAAACCCGCCTGAATCCTATGTATTTGTTCTCATTCCGAGTAGCACGAAGGAATATCGCGAAAAGTTCGGCGGCACAAGTGCAGCAGGATTTTACACTCACGCAAACCGCACACTCACCGTCAACATCGAAACTGGAACAGGAACAATGGTTCACGAGTTCACACACGCCCTCCATTTCGCCCATATGGACGCTCTCAAACAGCACCATCCAATCTGGATTTCTGAAGGCTTCGGCTCGCTTTTCGAACAGTGCACAATCAACGATGGGCGTCCTGTCGGACTCCTCAACTGGAGGCTTCCTATCATCAAAAAGTCGCTTACTGACAACTCTCATTTTTAAATTAAAGATTTTATTGCAAAATCGTCCGATGCATTCAATCAGAATGTGAGTGTCGCATACGCAGAAGCAAGATACATTTTCTACTATCTGCAAGAGAAAAACCTCTTAAAGGAGTTTTATAAAAAGTACATAAAGGCTTATAACGATGACAAAACAGGTCAAAAAGTTCTTGAAGAACTTCTTGGCAAAAAATTAGAGGAGTTTGAGAAGGAATGGAAAGAGTTTACATTGAAACTCGAATATGATACGCCATCACGCACATCACGCCCCAAAATGGGTGTTCGACTTGAAGAGGTAGACAAAGAGCTGAAAATCAGTAGCGTTGAGGAAGGAAGCGGTGCTGAAGCCGCAGGGCTGAAAGAAGGAGACATAATCCTTGAAGCGGACGGCAAGAAAATTTCTTCTGTGTCTGACTTGTTAGGAGCCCTCGACGGCAAAAAGTCGGGCGACAAGCTGAAACTGAAAATAAAGCGTGGTGATGAAGAACTCGAAAAAGAGGTTACTCTGAAGTAGACTTTGCGCTCAAGAAATCAAATAAGAGCGAGGCGTTTGTTTTTAACCGTCGTATTTCAACAAGACACTGCGGACAGTCGGTCAACAGAATTTCACATCCACTTTTTTTGAATTCGCTAAAAAGATTTTCGAGCAAAGCGTCGCTTAATCTCTTGTTTGTTCTCTTCGTTTTTCTTCTTGTTCCTTTTCCACAACAGAGCGCTTTTTCGGACGAAACGACATCTACACCCGAATCGCGCAGATATGTCCGTATCTTTTCTGCCCAGCCCATCGCTTCCGAGACACATCCTCCGAAATGAAAGACCTTCGCCTTCTCTTTTTTATAATTTGGCTTCAATAGTTCTCCGATGAACAGGACACGCGGAATCTTGATTCCGAAACGCCCAGCAGATTCTTTTAGTGTAACGGCACACGAAGGACAAAGAGTTACGAGCCGTTTTGCGTTTCGTGCAATATGAGAAATCCGCTCAAGCGCAAATGCGGCGAGTGCTAAGTTACCCTCCTCAAGAAACGGAGCACCGCAACAGGTGTTTCTTATGACGCCAAAATCGTTAACAAGAGACTTGACGGCTTCAAGACCAGCCTTAAACAAAGTCTCGCTCCGCTCTATCACGCAGCCTGGGAAAATAAGAGTACCCTTTTTTTGAAGAGGGGAGATTCTTCGAGAAATAAAACGGTGTAACCTTCTTTTACCTCCGTATCTCGCTATTCCGTCCATAATCCGTTCCATTGGCTTGATTCTTACCGGACAGCCTTTCCGACAGCGCTGACAGAAAAGACAATTTTCCAACACGCGGCGAACCTCATTGCTTGTTGGTAGAACCATCCTTTCGTCGAGCGCGTCAATCAACGCAAGCATACCCCTCGGAGACATCGCCTCCGTTCTATACGCTTGATAAAGCGGGCAAACCACCGTGCATTTCCCGCACCTGATGCAATCACGCTCTTCCATTAAACGCTACCAAAAGACTACCTCAAAAATTATACGGAACTTTCGGAATTTCCTATATACATTCGTCTATATCTTGTGCCTATTCTTCTTTCATCTTGCAAATATCATCCGCGCATATAGAATAATGCGAACAGAGGTCAGTAACATTACGAAAAAAAATTTATTCTTCTTAAATGCATAGCGGACGAATATGGTCGAAAAACTTGGTAGGAGGACCGTTTTATGAGTCGTATCGTCAAGGTATGGGCACGAGAGATTCTCGATTCGAGGGGTAATCCTACCGTTGAAGCGGAAGTCCATCTTGAAACCGGCGTCGTCGGAATCGCATCTGTGCCTTCTGGCGCTTCTACCGGTACCAATGAAGCAGTGGAGTTAAGAGACGGTGAGAAACGCTACCTCGGCAGAGGCGTAAAAAGAGCCGTAAGGAACATTCATGAGGTGCTTGCTCCTGCTGTATGTGGTATGGAGGCAACCGACCAGTCTGGAATAGATAGAAAAATGATTGAGTTGGATGGCACACCGAATAAATCGAAACTCGGAGCGAACGCTATACTCGCCGTTAGCCTCGCCGTTTGCAAAGCAGCCGCTCTTGAAGCAAAGAAGCCGTTATTCTCGTATCTCGGCGGCGATGATGCGACATTGATACCGCTCCCACTCTTTAACATCTTAAACGGCGGCAAACACGCCGACAACAATGTGGATTTTCAAGAGTTTCTGATTGCGCCAACAGGTTTCAAAAAGTTTTCCGACGCTCTCGCCGCATCTTGCGAAATCTTCCACACACTCAAAACCATTTTGAAGAAGCGCAACTTGTCAACAGGCGTCGGCGATGAAGGCGGCTTTGCGCCTAATCTGCGCTCGAACGCCAAAGCGCTTGAACTCATTATGGACGCTATAAACAACGCAGGATATAAGCCCGATACCCAAATTAAACTTGCTATTGACGCCGCAGCATCATCCTTTTACTCGAAAGGGAAATATGTTTTTAGAGCGGAAGCGAGCAAGGAAAAAACGACAGAAGAGATGATTGATATGTATGTAGAACTTTGTAGCGAGTTCCCGATATATTCTATCGAGGACGGATTAGCGGAAGACGACTGGAATGGCTGGGTCGCGCTTACGCGCACTCTTGGCCACAAAGTCCAACTTATCGGCGATGATATCTTCGTTACCAATGTCAAATACCTTCAAAAAGGGCTTTCCCTCGGTGCCGCTAACGCCATACTCATTAAACCGAATCAGGCAGGTACTCTTACCGAAACCCTCGAGACAATCTCTTTCGCAAAAAGACACAACTACCGAACAGTCGTCTCGCACCGTTCTGGCGAAACCGATGACACTTTTATCGCCGACCTCGCAGTTGCAACCTCAACAGGACAAATCAAAACAGGCTCGCTTTGCCGTGGCGAGCGTATAGCAAAATATAACCGACTCCTTCAAATTGAGGAGATTCTTGGTGAAAGAGCAAGATACGGAGCAAAATAGCAAGACGAAGAACAAGTGTTCAGGAAAGACCTGCAAAACTGTTGGCAGGCTTCAAGACGAACTTCTGTTCGTCATCGTCGTTTTTATGTTTTTCATTATCGGTAGGCACTTTCTCGTCCAGCCGAAAGAACGCCAACTTCAACAGATTGAGTACCAGATACATCTCCTCAAACAGCAGAAGATGGAACTTGAAGCGAAGTGCGCGGAACTCAGGAACCGAATAAACGCCGCACGATATGACCCGTTTTTCATCGAGGAAGCCGCAAGAGATGTGCTTCGTCTCGTTCGTGAAGGCGAAGTCTCACTTATGCCACCTGTTACCGTCCCCGATAAGGCGGATAATGGTAATGAACATCCACCCTCGTATGCCGCGCCGCATTCAGAAACATCCCCAAGACAACCAAATCCCCAATCGTGTCCCAGTCAGGCACTACCACTGTCTCGCGAACCGGAACAGTATGCGACCCGTATTCGTCCCAATATGTTTCATAATGGTATGTATCAACCGCCATACAACCCGTTACCGAAAAAATAACTACCACAACAAAACCGAATAATAACCATCTCATCTTTTTCCCTCCAGATTCCTCACATACTTAAAGACGAAACATTACATTTTACATTCACGCAAAATCGTTCTTCACTGTGAATATTCAGTACCTCTTCAATCTCTATTTTCCCCCTGCGTTAACCGTGACTTATAAACCATGGCCCATACCACAGCGTCTCACAAAAGAGACAGGATGTAATAACGATTGTTCAGGACTCGTTGCAGTTCAGCTTCTTTTGAGAATTTCGAGGACTGCTCCGCATTGTGGACAGAAACGGTATTAGAGGCAGTTTCAGTTCCGCATTCCGCACGCCGCATTCGGTAATCTTCGCCAGAGACAAATGTTATTTTAAGACTCTGTTCCTCGCCTTTTAATCGAAAACTTTACGGAGTTATATTGATTATTATTCGGTGGACAGCAAACTGGAATGAAATGTTAGTCGTAGAAGAATCAAAAATGGTGTTGAGTTCTTTTTTATTGATTTAAGGGCGGATTTCAAATAAAGTTTTACTCATAGTGTAAGGAGTCGAGATATGAGATTTGTTCGCTTATTTTGGTTCATTCTGATGTTGCAGATTTTGTGGGGAGTTGGTTATGCGGACGAGGTTTTGACGAAGGATAGCATTGAACGCGGGGTGATTGAGTGGATAAAAGGGGATGGGAAAGGCGGATTTGAACTGAAAATCGGGAGCGTAGTTTTAAATCTTAACGATGTCGGGGCGGTTCACTTTGCGCGAAGGAAGATGACCAAAAGCGGGAAGTGTTTGGTAGCGGTCGTTGGTGGTAGCCGTCTCTATGTGGAGAACATTAAGTATGACGCGGAAAAGAGTATGTTTCAACTTGAAGTGTGTGACATAGGTAAGATTGAAATGAACGCAAATATGGTGCGTGCTATCTTTGTTCCCGAGAACATAAAGGATACGGGATTTATAGAAGATACTCTGAAGCACGAGGCGGCGTGCGATACGGTTTTTCTGACCACAGGGAGTAAAGTGGAAGGCACGCTTACATCTTTTGGCACTGATATCATCGGATTTAATTCGCCTTCGTTAGGAGGGGAGGTATCCATCAAGGTCAAGGAGATAATGGGCGTCGTGCTGACACTTCTTGTAAAAGAAGGAGTGGAGAAAGGAGAGCCTGATGTTGCGCTTTATACTCTGTCAGGCAATCTGCTACGCGGAGTTTTGACATCTGCGACAGGGGAAGGGCTTAAAGTCAAAACCAGAGCGGGAGAACTCTCTGTCTCGATAAACGCGATTGAAACTATTGGATTTTATCGCTCCGATATTGTATATCTTTCGGACATAGAACCGTTTTCGGTGAAGGAGACTCCTTTCTTTGACAGGTTCCTTTATCCATATCAGAGAGACAGGTCTCTTGAGAAGAAGGCACCTATTTCTATGAGAGGGAATATATACAGGAAAGGCATAAGCGTTCATTCGAAGACGGAGTTGACTTATAGACTTGATGGGCAGTACAAAAGGTTTATGGCGTTAATAGGGATTGACGATGAGGCGATGGGCAAAGGGAATGTGGATTTTGCGGTGATAGCGGACGGGAAGACGGTTTATGAGAAGAAGGGAGTAACGGGAAGGGATGCGCCGAGTTTCGTAAAGCTCGATTTGAGTGGAGTGAAAGAAATCGTCCTTGTTGTAGATTTCGGCGAGCAGTTGGATATTCTCGATAGGGCGGTCTGGGCAGATGCTATTCTGATGAAGTAATCCGAAGATGAAAAAGATTTTTGTTAGGAGATTTCTATATGCGTTGCGTTTTGTGTGTTCTGTTTTTTAGCGCTTTTCTGTTGTCTTTTGTATATGGAGATGATTTGCCGCTTCCTGAGATTGAACTGAAAGCGCTTGGTTTTGAGGCGAAGGGTGAATACCGCAAGTCTTATGAGGCGTATCTTGAAGCGACGAAGCGGGCAATAGAGAATGGGCTTGAGAAAGCGAAAGCAGGAGAGGATGATAGTGCGAGGGGGTTCTGGGCTGCTGCTGAAGTTTATCTCCATCGGACTTGCTCGCTTTTCTCGCAGATGCCGAATCCTGACTATAATGAACTCGCTTCTGCGCTTAGTGGTCTTGATTCGGAAACGAATAATCCGGTTTTTGCAGGTTACTTGAAATATCATCTATTGCAGGCGCTACTCCGCTGTGGGCGGGTAGAAAGCGCAAAACAGGTTGCTGATTCCATAGGACTTGTTCGTCACTGGTTTATAATCGGTCCTTTTGACAACGAACAGGGCGCAGGTTTTGAAGAAAGATACCCGCCGGAAGAGAAGATAGATTTTGGACAATCTTGTAAGGGGAAGAGGAGGCAGGTTAATTGGCGTGTTCTTCCTTGTGATGCGCCTTTGCCAATCATTGACCTTGATGTTATGCTCCGTCCGAATGACCAGGTGTTGGCGTATGCGGCGGCGTTTGTGCGCTCTCCGAAATCGCAAGATGCTGCGATAAGGTTCGGCACAGATGAGGGGTTCAAACTCTTCGTCAACGGCAAGCAGGTTACAGGCGAAGAAATCAAGAGGCGATTCGAGTTTGACCAGAATGTTGTGGCGGTTCACCTATCGGAAGGCTGGAATGTTATTATGCTTAAGGTGACGGAATACAAAGGTGAATGGAAATTTTGCGCGAGGCTGACTGCTCCTGATGGTACGCCTCTTTCTGGGCTTGAATATGCAAAGGATTTTGAGCAGGCGTCTTCGGTCGTGGTGGCGCCGTATGAAGAATCGAAGGTGAAGGTTGAGCGCGGCGCACGAGACTATTACGAGGAACTGCTTGCCAAAGATGGAGAAAACTTTATTGCTCTTTTCCATTTAGCGTATTTGCACATCGCATACCACTGGCTTGATGAGAGCGTTCATAAAGATAGAGTTTATCTTGAAAAACTGGTTTCCAAGTATAATGAGAGTCCGATACTCTGGTTTTTCGCAGCACAATCTCACATAGAGCAAGCGGAAGAAGAAACAGCTCTCGAAGAGAACAAAAGGAGAGAATATATTCTGAAGGCTATAGAGTTGGACAATGGGTATGTCGAAGCGCTTCATTCACTCGCTGAATACTATCTGTCGAGGATGAGAAATTGGAAGGAAGCGGAAAAGTTTAACGAGCAGGCGCTTAGGGTGAACCCTAATTATTTCCGCTCTCTTGAAATGAGACTTGCTATCCAAAAGAACCGTAATTTTACAACCGAGGCGCAAGCAAGTCTTCAGAAATTGTATGAGAGTGGTAAGGAGGGAGTAAGTGATTCGTTTGTGGTGCTCAAAAACATCTTGCCATCTCTTGAAGAGAAGAAGAAGTCTGCCGAGATGAAAAGAATATGCGAAACGGTGCTTTCGAAGGATGCGTTTGCTGTATGGGCGCGCACCGCTCTCGTAAACAGGTTGCAAGAAGAGGGTAACTTCACACAGGCAACGCGAGTAGTAGCGGAACTTCTGAGATTGAATCCATATGATATAGAATCGTATAAGAGGCTCGGTCAAATTTACAAGGCGCAGGACAGACTTGAGGAGGCTGTTCTTGCTTTTGAGAAACTTCTTGATATTGCACCAGAGGACGAAGATGGACTCACAGATTACGGCAAACTACTGCTTCAATTAAGTGCAATGCGGAACGAGACGAAAGAAGGACCGACTTTCAAGAAGGCGGTTGGGGCGCTTGAAAGACTGCTTGAAGTTAATCCGAACAATGTCTGGGCACGCAGATACCTCGAGTTTGCAGGTGCACGCGAAAAACCTTATGAAGAGCTTGAGCGGTTCGTTGATTCGGTCAGCGTTTCTGCTGAAAAGATTGTTATAGAAGAGGGTGTTCTGACGAAGAAGGGAGAAGAATATACTGTAGAGAAAAAGGTGACGGAATTCAGTGTAGCGAAATTGGAAGAGGAGGTTCAGAAACAGAATACTCCACTACAAGTGATTTTAAGCAAGAGAATCATCAATGTGAACAAGAACGGCACTGCGAGCGAGTTCCATCACTTTGTGGTTCGCGTCGGCACGGACAAAGGTGCAGAGTTAATAGGGAAACTTATGTGTGAATGGTTCTCTTCTTGGGGACTCAATATAAGGGTAAAAGAGGCGAGAATATACCGTAAAGAAGGGCAGGTTGAGGAGGCGACTGTCAGTGGCTCATACATTATGTTTCCGAAGCCCGAGATAGGCGATGTTTGTGAGTTTAGTTTTCGAGGTGACCAGGAGATAACTGATGTTTCTGAACGATATTTCGGCGACTATTATGGCGCAATTCTGTTCTTTAACGATTCAAGTGGATTCAACAGGGTTCCCGGTTGGATTACGGTATTCTACTCCATTGGCGGGGTATTCGATTACTATCCTGTGAAAATTTGCAAAGTATCACTTATTCTCCCGTTAGAAGAAGATAGGAAAGTGTTTTACCATTGCCGTAATACAGATGTTAAGCCTGTCGAAGAGGTTGGTATCAACGAGAGGACGAGAGTACTTTCTTGGCGTTTGACGGATTTGCCTGAAGCGCCGAAAGAAAAGTTTGCGCCTCCTGATGACCAGACCCAACCTGTACTTTATTTGTCAACATTCGGTGACTGGAAAGAGTTTGGAAAATGGTTCTCTCATCTTGTTCAACGGCAGTATGAGTCGAGCGATGCGTTGAAGGATAAAGCACTTGAGTTAACGAAAGACTGCAAAACGGATATGGAGAAGGTGCGGGCTCTCTATAACTTCGTCGCTAACAGGATTCGCTACGAGATGCTTGAAGTCGGTGTCTATGGATGGAAACCTTACAAGGCTTCAACTATCTTCCAGCGCGAGATAGGAGACTGCAAGGATAAGGCGCTTCTCTTCTGCGTTATGATGAAGGAGGTTGGCCTTACGGCATATCCAGTGATTATCAGAGCTCTTGTCAGTGGAGGCTCGAGAGGGAAGCCTGACCTTACGCTTCCTATGGTTGAACACTTTAACCACTGCATCGCTTATGTGCCGAAGACGGAAACGATTGAAGAGATGTGGCTTGATTTGACCGCTCAGGGCTATTCATTTTCTGACTCTCCACCTGAAGGCGACCGTGGAACACAGGGACTCATCGTCACCCCGGAAGGCAGTTATCTTAAAGAACTGCCTTACAGAGAGCCTGAGAAGAGCATTCAGAGTGCGGAGGTTGATGTTGAGGTAAAACCTGACGGTAGCGCATCTGCAAAGTTCAAACTGACAATGTCAGCGCTTCATTCGAGCATTGTTCGCACGGACAAATACCTTTCCAACGAAGGGATGCGCAAACTCGTTCTTGAATATTTCCTTTCGCAGGTATTGCCAGGTAGCAAGGTAAGCGATATAGAGATGCCAGACTTGACGAATCCTGACATCAACCCGCTTGTTTGGGGCTTCAAGGCTGATGTCCCGAGCATCCTAAAGACGACATCCGAAGGAATAGTGCTTTATCCTCATATCTTCCTTCTCGAACTGACAAAAGAGATGGCGCAGACAGCGACAAGGAAATACCCTGTTTCGCTGCCGCTTGGTTTTCCTGTTCGTTCTTTGCTCTTTCTCTATCTTATTCCTGGCGCAACCGTTGAGCAGCATAAGTTCTCTCTTGACGGCTACCGAATAAAATCTATTCCGAAGGATTTCATTCTCGAAACCTCTTTTGCAAAAGCCGAAATAATATATTCCAAGAAAGATGATAGTAGTTTCACATTCACAAGAAGACTCGTGTTCAAGAAGCCTTATGTGGAAGTCAGCGAATACCAAGACGAATATAGGAATTTCTTCGTCGAGTTGGATAAGCAGAACCAGATGAGGGTGCTTCTTGAGAAGATAGAGCAGTCGAAAGAGACTCCGAAAGAGAAGCCAGAAGATAAGAAGAAAGAAGATGTGAAAAAGAAAATAGAGGAGATTGAAAAGCCTAAAACTCCTGCCGGCGAAGAAAAGAAACCACAGGAAAAGTAAATAATTAGGAGATTCAGGATATGAGAAAGATTTGGTTGTCACTGATAATTCTTGTTCTGGTTCCTTTGTATTCTGCCGAAGAGGATTTGCCTGCATTTCCAGGGTTACGGAGTAAGGAGTTCATCGAGGCGGACTTCGATTCGCTTCTTATAGAATGGTCGAAGTTCATCGAGCAACATCCTGACAGTTTTGAGGCTGTCTTCGCCTTGTCGAGGATATTAAACTATAAAGATAGGATGAGTGACTGGCGGACGGTCGAATCTGCGCTCGAAAAGGCGCTTTCAAGCAAACTGACGAACGGCTATGTAGAGTCATCTTACAAACAGGCTTTAAGGATGATTTATGAAAGCAAGGGGTTGCGCGAGCGTGCGGACAATCTGAACGCATACGAGGGAACTGTCACAGAATGGTTCTATGTAGGGGGGTTCGGGGGCAGTTACGGAAGTGGCGCTGTGTTCGAAGTCTTCTCTCCTGAGAAGGATATTTTCTCAAATGATGTGGATGTCCTCAAAAAGCGGTATGAACTCGACGACGGGAAGACTATTGTCTGGTGGCGTAAGGCAACGGTCAGAAAGCCTATTTCAGATCCGTCTATTTATCTGCGCACACCGCCTGGCATCATTTACGCACTTGCTCAATTCGAATCCCCTGAAGAAAAGACTGCTGTGCTCCATATCAGCGGTCTTAATGACTACACAAAACTCTTTTTCAATGAACAGGTGGTCTATGAGTATGATTCGCAGCGTTTCAGAAAGCCTGATTTTGCGCTGATAGCCGTGCGTCTTAATAAAGGTTATAACCAGATTCTCGTAAAAACGACCCGTTCTTTTATAACGCTCGCTTTGCGTGATGAAGACGGTTTCCCTCTCACAGGTCTTAAGTTTGAGACGGACACTGTTTTTCATCCCATTGATTTAAAAGGTGACCCTGTTATTAAAGAAGGCTATAAGGAAGGATTGCTTTCTCACTACGAGAAGAAGTATCTAAAACGCACAGACGATACGGACACTGCCATTGCGTATGCATTACTGCTTTCTGAGCGAGGTATGGGTGTTCGTGCTCTTGAAGTCTTAGAAGAAGCATTGGAGAAGAATCCTGAAGATGGGCTTCTTTGCTATTTTGCTGCTCAGATGTATGAAAAAGCTGACCACTGTCCGAAGTCTTGGCGGCGCAGTCAAGCGAAGACTTTAATAGACACCGCTCTTAAAAAGAATGAGGGATTTGTGCTCGCAAGAGAGATGCTTGCTGACTTTCTCGCCGAGAACGATAAGTTTGAAGAGTCTGTTCGTGAGATAAAATCGATTCTTGAAGCAGGAATTAAAAGAGTCTCAGTCTATCGAAAGCTCGCGGAACTCTGCTCGCGGAAAGAGTGGGTTAAAGAAGAGTTAGAAGCCGTAAAGTCTGCTGAATCGCTTAATCCGAACGACGAATGGGTACTCTCTTATTGGAGGAATTACTACGAGCGAAATGGCAACCGAAAGAAGGCTCGTGAATATGCTACCCGCTACTATGAATTATATGACAATTCCGATTCTTACAAGGGGTATCAGGCGCAAGTAGCGGAAGACGACGGAGATATCGACCGCGCTCTTGAAATATACGAGGAGTTTGTAAGTCAGGACCCAACCAACATAGAGAAGAAACTCGATATCGCGCACTTGTTGGAGCGGAATGGAAGATATGCTGATGCGCTCCGTCATTATAAGATGTTGTTAGAAGAACACAGTGACGAAGTCTCAACCTCTCTTTTTGAGACCATAGCAAGACTTTATGTGCTTCTTGGAGACACAGACAATGCGGTAGAATGGTACAGAAAATCGTTGCTTTTCTCTCCGTCGGACTGGACAACCCGTAGGTATATCCAATTCTTAAAGAAGGAAGAGGAGGACTTCTTCAAGAAATATGCTTTATCAGAAGAGGCTGTAAAGGAGTTGCTAAAAGATTCTCCAACATCAAAAGAGTATCCAAAGTCGGGCGTTTTGACTCTTTTATCGGAAGATATTACGCTTGTGCTTCCGACAGGGACGACAAGCACTTGCACTCACACGATTGATAAGGTTCTTAAAGAAGACGCAAAAGATGAGGTTGGTAGTACATACGCAGCCGGTGAGATACGCATTTTACGGACAATAACTCCAGATGGACGAATCTACGAACCTACTCCGTCAGGACGCGGCTCTTTTGCTATGACGAATCTTTCCAAAGACGCTTTTGTAGAAGAACTCTACCGACGCGATTCTTACAGGGATATAACGATAGATACTACTTCTTGGTACAAGGATGTTTTCCGCTCGTTCCATATCCCTTATCATTTCAAACGCTCGGTTCTGGTATTCCTTGATGAGCGTCTTTCAGAAGAAGACGCCAAGTTAATGGACAAGTTCGGTTATAAGGTCGTCTATCCTGTTGACAATTTGAAACTGCGGCTTCGCAACTTTACAGAAGACTCAAAAATCTCATTAAAGATACAGAAGGAGGATGGTGCAACGGTCTACATATTCGAGGCAAAGGAACTAAACATTGAGGACCCAGAGAGATATACTCCTTCATCAAAGGAGATTTTCCCGAATATTGAGTTCGTTGCTGAAAAGGTCGAGAGAACGAGAAACCTTCCAAGGTTGAGAGCAGCACTTCGAGATGCGAAAGTTTTGCCGACGAAGCTGATTGAGGAAGAAGCGCTCAAAATCGTGGAAGGTGCGAAATCGGATGTTGAGAAAGCTAAACGGCTTTACGAGTGGTGCAATCTGAACATTAAGGAAGGGTCTTACTATGACCCAGCCCATACGATTCTGATAAACAAGGCAGGCGATAGAAATACGCTTTTCCATTCCTTCATAAAGGCTCTAAAAATCCCTTATAATATCGTGCTTGTAGGCTCAAACCCAAGACGCATTGATGTTGAACAATGGTCAGGAGGTGATATTAGCAACAATTTCAGAGAAGCGCTTTTTCTCTTTAAAGAGGCGGGTAGGGAATATTATGTAACATTAGACGCGCGGTATGCTCCTTTCGGCAAGATACCAGAAGATAGACAGGATGCTCCCGCGTTCGTCATCTCAGAAAACGAGTTGCGCTTTACCTTTCTGCCGAAAGAGCCGCTGAAGAATCGAATGGAGCAGAAGGTCGTTATGGATATTGACCTTGAGAGTCTAACTTGCACTGGTGAGTATGAGTATCTTACTTCGAGTGCTTACAACTACAAAGATGAATTCGCTAAAAAGTCGTCTGACGACCTGAAAAGAGAGGTGGAAGAGTTATTAGGAGAGCGGTTCTCTGGGATGACCCTAATAAGTTTTGATATGCCTGATTTGAAGGTTGTCGGTTCTCCACTCGTCATCAAGTTTACCTGCACGGTTCCTTCTGCTCTCGTTGAGCGCAAAGACGGCGCTTTTGACCTCAATCACTTCATCACTCCGCTGAAAATACAGGAACAGGTCGCAGGCAAGTCAGAACGCAAGTATCCGATGTTCCTCAATATCATTAACATTGACGATGAAATCTCATCCATTGGACTGGGTAATGAGTATGAGGTTGTGAGTATTCCCCAGCCTTGTATTCTAAACTCGCCTGTCGGTTTTTATGCGCTTACTTTCTCACAGGATAAGAAAAAGAACATCATAAAGGTAGAGCGGTATCTCGCTCTCTTTGCACCTCGTATTGAAGCAAAGGATTACAGTATAGTACTCGGCTTTGCGAAGAAGATAGACGAGGCGGAAATGGCAAAAATAGTCGTAAGGAAGAGGCAAGAAAGCGGTAAATAAGAGAACGGGGTCTATGGTTGTTGCTCCGATAGTAGTTGCGGTTACTCAAGGCGACACAAAGGGCGTGGGAGCAGAGGTACTTATAAAGGCAATCTCAAAATTGATTCCGCAGATTAGGAATGTGAAATTTCTCATCTTGGGAGACCCCGGTTTTTTCCGCAAGGTTCAGCGTCGTCTTGGTATTCGTCTTCATGAACGCGCCATCAGAATGAAGGAGATTCCTTCCGCATTCTTCAGTTGGAAAACGCCTGTCTTCTCTCTAAAAGATGGCACAGACGACTTAAAAGAGAACCTCTCAACTGCTGTTTCTCTTATAAAACGGAAGGATGTTTCTGCACTTGTGACTATGCCTGCAAAAAAGATAACCGATGGTTCAAGAACGATTGGACATACGGAACTGCTTGCGCAATTGTGCGGAGTGCGCGACTTTGGGATGCTTTTCTTTCACGAAAAAAGACTCCGTATTCTGCCACTTTCTCTCCATATACCACTACGCTATGTTTCCGAAAATTTATCTATTGAAAAGATTGTCAGCGCCGCGCAACTGCTCGCCGCCCATATGAGATCAGATTTCGCAATTGAAGAGCCGAGACTCGGTGTATGCGCACTGAATCCACACTCAGGAGAAGGCGGTTCTATCGGCGATGAAGAGAACATCATCATTGCGCCTGCCGTTGAGCAAATCAACAAGATTGGAATAAGGTGTATAGGACCATACAACTCATATGACCTCATTTCTTTAATGCTTCGCGGCGAACTCGATTCTATCATCGCTTTATACCATGACCAGGCGCTGACACCGTTTAAGCTCTTGTTCGGCAATCGCGGAGTAAATATGACTCTCGGACTTGGGCTAATCCGCACTTCTCCTCTGCATGGCACTGCTTACGACATCGCCGGTTCAGGAATAGCCGACCCACAAGGTGCGCTCGATGCGCTTATTGCTGCTATTAGGCTTGCTGAATCAAGAAGGAATCGTCAATCTGAAAGGAGATAAACTGATGGAGAAAAAAGTTCTTCTTGCTTATTCAGGAGGTTTGACGACCTCAGTCTGTATCCATTACCTACGCTACAAGCGAGGCTACGAGGTTCTCACCTTCAGCGCTGACCTTGGACAACTTGTCTCTGCTGATAAACTTGCCGAACGAGCGTTGGAATTTGGCGCGCATTCCGTCTTCATCAAAGACTTACGCCCGAGATTTGCCGACGAATTCGTACTTCCTGCCATCTACGCTAATCTCAAAAACGATTCAACACATATCTCGATTGCACTTTCTCGACCTCTCATAACCGAAGAATTAATTCTCATCGCTCAGGAACAGAACTGCCAATATGTTGCGCACGGTGGCACTCCCAAAGGAAACGACCAGATTCGGTTCAAATTGTCGCTTGCCGCGATTGCACCCCATCTTAAAATCCTTACTCCCTTGAATGAGCCAGAACTTTCCTCATACTCTGCTATAGTCGCCTACGCCAAAGAACATAAATTGAATGTCGAGGAAGAACGGAAAGTCTATGAAGAGGACCATAACATTTGGGGGAGAGTGGTTAAGGCACCGGCGCTCGAAGTGTTAGAAACGCCGCCACCTGAGGAACTATTTACACTTACAAAATCTCCTGAAGATGCACCTAATGAGCCGAAACACATAAGGCTCGATTTTGAGGGCGGAAAACCTACCGCACTTGATGGAGAGAAACTTCCTCTTCTTCAAATAATCGAGCGTTTAAACCAGATTGGGGGAATCCATAGTGTCGGCAGGACTTCCGGAATTTACGAGAAGATTGTCGGAATCAAATCGAGGTCAATCTCTGAATCTCCTGCCGCGACAATCATCGTTAGCGCCCATTCTGCGCTCGAAAAACTCGTCCTTCAAGAAAACCTCATCTACATCAAATCGCTTGTCGAACAAGAGTATTCGAGAGCAATCTTCAAGGGATTATATTTCAGCCGCCTCCGTCGAGCGCTCTTTGCCTTTTTAAAGGAGACACAGGAGCCCGTAACAGGCTCGGTTACGCTCAAACTCTATAAAGGTTCAGCCATAGTAGAGACTGTTCAGTCGCCTTTCTCTCTATATCGCCGTCAACTTGCTACTTTTGGGGAAGACGACTCGTTCAAGAGGACCGCTGCGGAGGGGTTCTGCGAGATTTATTCCTTACGACAGCAACTCGAATCGTCCCAATATGACCGTCTTCACGAGAAACATTTTTAATTTTCAGACGGAGACAAAAGTTCTCTTTATGAATCGGATTTTTTGCCTTTAGGAACTGTAGAATGTTGTCTTTCTCCTTTTATACTTTGAGGTTTTCCTATTCTGCCGTTTTGTTGATTTTTGCTTGTGAGTCGGGTATGATTCGTCCTTGCATATAGGAGAATCTGAATGAATTGGAACTTACGCCTTAAAGGGCCGAAAGAGGCGTTGGTACTTTTTGGTGAAGGAGATTCTAATCTTAAGACTCTGAAAAAAGCGCTAAATGTCAAGGTTGTGGCTCGTAATGACCTTTTATGCCTTTCAGGGGAAGACCCTTCTTCTGTCGGACGGGCAAAGGAAGCCCTATTAGAGGTTCTCGCTCAAATACGCGCAGGCATAGTCACGACACCAGCGGAAAGCGCCGATATGTTGAACCGCCTTTTGAAACATACAACCGAACCAATTCGTGAGCCGGGCGACCTGAAATTCGAGGATTTTCTCCTTTGTGACTTAAAAAGCGAAGGTCAACGGATTTATATCCAAAAGATGTTAGAGAACCCGATAGTCTTTTGTATAGGACCTTCAGGCACAGGTAAAACATATCTTGCGGTTATGATGGCTGTTGCATTTTTGCGTTTTGGACTTGTAAACAAGATTGTTCTTGTGAGACCCGCAGTTGAGGCGGGGGAGAAATTGGGATTTTTACCCGGAGATTTCGAGGAAAAAGTCTCGCCCTACTTGAAGCCGCTTTATGATGCGCTCTATGACTTTTTGGGAGTGAATAAACTGAAGGAATACCGCGAGGCGGACATAATCGAGGTGATTCCGTTGGCGTATATGCGAGGAAGAACACTGAATAGGTCACTGATTATCTTGGACGAGGCGCAGAATACCACTCCGACACAGATGAAAATGTTTCTTACTCGGATGGGAGTGGCATCAAAAATCGTTGTGACGGGTGATGTAACACAAACAGACCTTCGTGATTCAGAGGAATCGGGTCTTGTGCAGGCACAGCGGATTCTTGCAGGAATTGAAGGCGTCGCATTCGTCTATATGAGCAAGAACGACATCGTGCGCAACCCTATCATCCAACAAATCCTCGACGCTTATGAAAGAGCGGAGGCGAAAAAAAGTGGCTCAGAAAAGAGTTAAGGAAGACAAAACGAGACGGCTACTTCAGCCGGAGCGGCGCTCAACGCGTGACCGCGACTTGATTCCTGCCGCTCTCATCTTTCTCCTTTTTGGAATGCTCGCCTCTCTTATTGAACACCTTTTCAGTTATTATCGCTATAATACAGTTCAACCTCTTGTAAAAGTCTTCTCTTACGCAGCAGTTCTCGCGGTCTCTTCTGACATTCTTGCTCACATATTCTCGGTTTTCACTCCGGAAGATATCAGAAAGAAGCCCAAACTGTTTCTGTTCGGCGTCGCCGTGCTTTCTATTCTCATTACCGCTCGACTCTTGATGTTTTTTGATGTTAGCATTCATCTTACTCCTATTGTTATATTCGCTGCAATCCTCGTTCTTGGCTTTTCACCGAATTTCGCCGCATCAGGAATCTTCATTGGTGTAGCGTTGGTGTCTGCGCCTTTCGCATTTCTCTACGAACCGGAGTCCATTACTATTGCTGCCTCAGCACAGGTTTTCAAACAGACTTTTGTCTTCGCTTTTCTTCCGCTTCTCTTGGCAGGCACAGTCGCGGTTCTTCTTGGTAGACGGCTCGACAAGCGGACAAGTCTCTTCCGTATGGGACTGGTCGCAGGATTCGTCCACGCACTGACTCTCATTCTACTGCAAATCCTTTATGAAAGAAATGAAAGTTCAGCATTAATCATCACCTGGGATTTTTGGAGACTGCCTTTTTCAGCCTTTGCAAACGGCGTCTTCTGCGCACTTGTTCTAAGCGCACTTTTGCCTTACATCGAACGGATCTTCGGTATTGCGACTCCTATGCGCCTTAAAGAGCTTGCCGACTCGAATATGCCGATTATGAGGAGGTTCCTTCTTGAAGCACCTGGCACTTACCACCATAGTCAGATAGTCGGCTCTCTTGCGGAAGCGGCTGCAACCGCAATCGGAGCGGATGCGCTTTTATGCCGTGTCGGCGGCTACTTCCACGATATAGGAAAAATCAACAAGCCCGAATACTTCACAGAAAACGAGCAGATGAAGGGGGAAAAACACGCACGGCTTTCACCTGCTATGAGCGCCTTAATAATAGTAAGCCATGTCAAGGATGGTGTCGAAGTCGCACGCGACTTACATCTGCCGAAGCCTATAATTGATATCATCGAACAGCACCACGGGACAAGTCTAATCGAGTATTTCTATCGCGAAGCGGTTGCTGATGCGAAGCGAGAAGGCAATACGAAAAGGATACAACCTGATAGTTTCCGATACCCTGGACCGAAGCCGAAAACTAAAGAATCAGCCATTATTATGCTTGTAGATGCGATTGAAGCGGCTACCCGCTCACTTCAAGACCCATCTTCTTCTCGTATCGCCGAACTCGTCCACGAACTGACGATGAAGAAACTGTTAGACGGGCAACTCGACGAAAGTCCTCTTTCTCTGAACGATGTGCGGCTTATCGAACAGAGTGTGACGGCAGTCCTTCAGGGAATGTTTCATACTCGCATCGTCTATCCAAGACAAGAGAATGTGTTCAATGGTTAAGTTTCTGTATAAAGCCCTTTGAGATGCGAGTATAGAGTGTTCGCTTATTTAATAGGTTTTTATACTGCTGTCTTTCCTTCTATTTGACGGTTCAATTCCGCCTCAAAAACTTCATATGGCTTCTCTCCGTAAAGACAAAAAACAACCTTCTCAATCGTCGTCTTCTCCTTTTTAAGGAACTCAAGCACATTTGAGAGCATAATCTTCGCGCAACGCTCTATCGGATAACCGAAAATGCCTGTACTGATTGCACAAAACGCGATGGAGCGGAGTTTGTTCTCAACTGCAACGCGTAAGGAATTCAGCGTCGCATTACGGAGTTTTTCGTCTTCGTTCCCTTCCCCCATTCTTGGACCGACTGCGTGAATAACATAACGCGCCTTTAAGTTGCCTCCTGTCGTTATAACCGCCTCTCCTACCTTGATTCGACCGATTTTGTTACACTCTTCCTGAATCTTTGGACCACCCTTACGCCTAATTGCTCCTGCGACACCACCGCCTAATTGCAAGAATTCATTTGCAGCATTCACGATTGCGTCCACATCACATTCCGTTATGTCCCCTTCTACCAACTCGAGAATTCCATTGCCGATACGCTTCTTGTAATGCTTCATATCTTTTTTCCTTAATACTATCACTTTATACTAAAACCATTCCTGAACTGATAAAACTATTTCTTATACTAGTTATCTTTGTCTTTTAAGAATAGATGTGATTCTTTCAAAGAGTGTTTCAGGCTCAGGCATCCTGCCTTTTCCGACTTTTCCCGTTGCGAGTCTACCCGACACAGGCTGTATCACAACCCAGCCCCACTCTTCGAGGGTTTTCAAGTTCTTTTGTGTCGTAGGGTGTAAAAACATATTCTCGTCCATTGCGGGTGCGATGAGCCGAGGAGTCTTATGAGGTAGAGCAAGGGCGATTGCTGTAATAAGATTATCGGCGAGTCCAAGGGCTATTTTTGCTATAGTGTTGGCAGTTGCAGGGGCGATGATAAAAGCATCTGTCTCGTTTGCGAGACGGATGTGAAGTGGTTGTGGCGCATCTTCGGCGAACATATCGGTATAAACAGGTCTTCCTGACAGAGTTGAGAACGAAAGCGGCGAGACGAACTTCTTTGCTGCTTCGGTCATTACCACATCAACTGCGAGCTTCTCCTGAACTAAAAGTGAGACGAGTTTCGGTATCTTGTACGCCGAAATTCCACCGCTTACACCTACTACAATCCTTTTCATATATCTACCCCTTTACTCGCTCTTCTCTGGCTTCTTTCCTGACTCTGCCAACTGGCGACGCAAACTCTCCCGATACTCCTCTTCCGAAACGAGCGCAATCTTATCGTTCTCAATCTCATCCAACACCTGTCTCATCACATCCTTTACATCGGGTTTAGTCGGACCGAGATGTTGGCGGATTATCTCTTTTATCCGCTTCTGCATTAGCACGCAGAGTTTGAATCTGCCCCCTACCTTCTTGCTTAACTCTTCAATCCTTAACACTTCTTTTGCTGGGTCCATCTCTCTTCTCCTTAATCGCTTTTTCTATTATATCTTTTATTTCCTCAACTGCTCTGTCAAGCACATCATTGACGACGAAATAATCGAAAAGGTCTTTTCTCGACAGTTCATATTTCGCCTGGTTGAACCGTGCAAAAAGTTCTTCTTCTGTTTCAGTATGCCGTCCCCGCAACCGTTTCATCAATTCGCTCTCACTCGGCGGAACGATTTGAATATAAACCCCTTTCAGATTCTTGTTTTTTAATTGCTCGACGCCTTGAACATCTATCTCAAGAACCAGAATCTTACCGGTATCTGATGCGCGTTTGAGTTCGCTTTTCGGCGTTCCGTAATTATGTCCGAAAATAGACGCCCACTCAAGCAATTCTCCATTCTCTATCATTCGTTTGAACTGCTCTTCAGTTACGAAGTAATAATCAACGCCATTTTTCTCTTCTTTTCTTGGAGCCCTCGTCGTTGCCGATACGCTTAAAACGAACCTTTTGTCTTCAAGAAGCCGCTTAACAACGGTCGTTTTTCCTACGCCGGAAGGTCCTGATATTACGACGAACAACCGCTTGCCTCCGTTACTCAATGTTCTGAACCTGCTGCCTGATTGCCGCAATCAAAGTGCGGACATCAACCACATCTACGGATGAAGACGCAGACGGGTATTTCGATGCTATGGTTGACGCTTCGCGATGCATTTCTTGTGCGAGGAAATCAAGACGCAACCCAACCGCCTTACCTACCTTTAACATCTTTTCGAACTCAGAAATATGGATGTTAAGTCGTTCGACTTCCTCGCTTATGTCCGACTTCTCCATAGCAAGAATGGCCTCACGCAACGGTGCAGAGTCATCAATGCCTGCCGTCTTATCCTTGAAAAGCGCTTTAAGTTGTGCAAGATTTTGCTTCGATATTTTCATTTTACTTCTCGAGCATTCATTTTTGAGACTCATCAGTTTCCGTTTCAGAACCCGCAACTGTTCTTTTATCTGTTTTGCAAGTGCGGTGCCTTCGCGTCTTCTTGAAGCAAGAAGAAGTTTGAGCGCATCAGAAACCGCACCGATAAAGAGACGCTTCAGTCTAGGAACGAGACGCGCCTCATCCCGCCTAATTACCCCAGGCAATCCGAGCAGTTCGGAGACCTTTACATCTTCCCCTGAAATTCTTCTCGCGACCGTCCTATAATGATGTAATAGTTTCTCATCAATGCGCCATATATCTGTACTTGGTAGTTGAACATCTGCAACTAGTTCTATGGTTCCACGGCTTATAGATTTTCGGATGAGTGCTTCTATCTCCTTCTCATAAGGCGCAACCGCTTCAGGAAGTCTTGTAACGAGCCGTAGGGACTTTCCGTTGATGCTTTTTATTCTTACCGAGACGGAAGCTCCTGTGGGCATACTCCTTACACCTTCGCCGTAACCTGTCATACTTTGTAGCACTTTATGCAGAACCTTTCCCCTCAGACGGTTCGTTAGGCGACTCTGTGAAGCAGAATGGTAAGGATAAGAAATATGATGGCAAGCACGATTGTCGCCATAGACATTTTTCTACCTATGCCTGCGCCTAACATAGTGTCCAAACCGCTACCGCCGAATGCGGTAGAAAGACCACCTGTTCTCGGTTCCTGCAAAAGTATCACTATGATAAGAAGAACAGAAACGATGAAATAAAGTACCCAGAGAAGTCCTTGCAAGAAACTCCACATTATCTGACCCCCTTAGCCATACTCCCACGGACGACTATTTCAGCGAATTTCCCAGCATCGAGCGAATCTCCGCCAACAAGAGCGCCGTCTATATCCTGTTGAGACATCAATCCAACGATGTTTTCAGGTTTTACCGAACCACCGTACTGTATCCTTACAGAATCGGAAAAATCTGCACCGAATTTCGTTTTCAAAAACCCCCTTATGAAACTATGCATACTCTGTGCTATATCAGGTGTCGCTGTCCTGCCTGTTCCAATCGCCCAAACCGGCTCATAGGCGATTATAAGGTTGTGTAAAAGCGCGGTGTTGAACCCTTCAAGCCCATTTTCCAACTGCCTTAAAACTACATCTTCCGCTTTGCCTCCATCCCGTTCTTCAAGAGTTTCTCCAACGCAGACAATCGGCGTTAACCCATAGTTAACCGCAGCCTCCAACTTCCGTCTCACACCTTCGTCAGTTTCGCCAAAATACTTTCTCCGTTCAGAATGTCCAATAATGACATATTTTACACCGATGCTTTTAAGCATTTCAGCCGATACTTCTCCTGTGAACGCACCGCTCCGCTCATAATGGAGGTTCTGCGCTCCTAATCCGATTCTCGTTCCATTCAATACATCCCTTACCACTATTATGAACGGAAACGGAGGGCAGACTCCTACATCTACTCCATCAAGGTTGCTGATATGTTGTCTTATCTCACGAGATAGTTCAGCCGCTTTATGAAGCGTCAAGTTCATTTTCCAATTACCGACAATCACGGGTTTCCGCATAAGCAACGCCTCTTAAAAAGTTAATTATTATACAGACAGAACTCTCGAATTTCAATATACAAGATACGAACGGTTAAGGTTTGCGTTTAGCGAAGTAAACAGCGTTCGTGCCGCTGCGGTTATCAACGAAAACGACTAACGGAACGCCTCCATAAAGCGCCGTGTCAGGGCTCGATTTTGCCGCATTACTGCCATCGTCATCTACTCGTTCTAAGGAATCGAAAGCCCAAGCGCTTGCGGAATAGACCCCTTTCTTGCAAAACAGCCCATTATTTTGTATATAGAACACAAAAATATTGTCATCATCATAAGCGGTGATGGCAGGAGAAGTCTGGTCTCCTGTATCCGCCGAAACCGTTTTCTCGGAAAATCCCCCTACATCGCCGTAACGCAATATTATGTCGAGACCGGATGTCGCTGTGTTTCTGTCGTCTTCGAATAGAGCGAAGAATCTCGAAGCGCCTGCTGACGCTGAAGCTTTCTGTGAATTCCCTGTGCCACTGTCAACTTTTATGTCAATGCCGAATGTTCGCCAATCGGCTGAAGTAGAATGGTCGCAATAGATGTCGAAATCTGTTCCGTTGTAATGGCGCCAAAATATATATAAATCTGTTGCCCCGGCATTAAGAGTAACAACAGGTTCAGCCTCTTGTGTAATTGTGCTATCGGAAACAACAGTATCTGTGCCGAAACCGCTTCCACTATCAACATCCATTACAACATCAAAGTTACCGCCGTTATTATTCTGCCAGACGACGATGACGGTCGTTCCAGCGGTTACAACCTTCGGTCTCTCTGAGCGATATGCGCCTGTTGTGTCATCATCCACTTGAACAGGAGACAAGAACATGAAGCCCTTTATCATATCGTATGTTCCGCTTACACACCAGACATTAGAGTCTGCTGAAGTGTCTTCCTGATAGACGATATAAAACTTGCCGTCCGATGTGACCGCTATATCAGGACGATGCTGATTTGCACCCGTTGTCGCCTCGGGAACTTTCATTGGCGTTTCAAATGAGTTGCCACCGTCTGTGCTTAGCGTAATATAAACATTCTTGTCTCCCGAATCGTCTCGCGAAAAAACGACATAAATCTTGTCGTCAACCATCGTCTTAAAAACCGCAACAGCAGGCTCGTAACCGTTCGCACTTACGACTACATTCGCATTCCACTTACGGTTTCGGACCGAAAACGCTCCACTTCTTGCCCAATTGCCTGTCCGCTTCGTCGTCGGTCTTATCCTTATATAGACCGTGTTGTAGTCCGCATACCCTAAATCCGCAACACTATTCCAGACGAACGAGTGCGCTTTCCCCCTCGCCGCACTCACCAAACTCGTTTTGCCATCACCGCCTGTCCCTTCTGTCGCTGCCTTCCATGAAAGACCGTCAACCGAATACTCGACCTCAATCGTCGCAGGTCTCCCTTCAAGGTCATATAATATATATGAGATGATTACCATATCACCCGATTGAGGAGAAATCGGCGTCGTTATTTCGACTCGTGGTATCGGATGCTCCCTTCCGCAACCAAAAAGAACCATAATCGCGAAAAGAAACAAAACTAATCCAAAACGCTGCATAATTATCATCCCCTATTTATCCTGACTCCTAATTATACTCTATCCGCTCGCCTAAACAAGAAAATTAAATAACGGATTGTAGAGTTCTCTACATTCGCTTTTCTATCTGCCATAACCGATAAGTATCGGGCGTTAACTTGCCGTTTTTTGTTTTATGTGAGAAAATGAGTCTGGTATAATCTACTCGTTTTCGTTGGTCGAGTTGTGTGTAAGGAGGTTTGTTTATGGCATTAGAAGACCTCAAGAAAAGACAAATCCAACTGACTGTTGATGAGATGCCGAGACGGTGGTACAACATCGTCCCCGATTTACCCGAAATGCTACCTCAGCCGAAAGACCCTGAAAAAGGACCTTCTCGTTTAGCCAATCTTTCGAAGATTCTCATCGGTGAATGCTTAAAACAAGAGATGTCGCAAGAACGCTGGATTGACATCCCAGAAGGAATTCTCGAACTCTATGTTCGCGCAGGAAGACCTCGTCCTCTCTATCGAGCAAAAGAACTTGAAGAGGTTCTCGGTACACCTGCAAAAATGTACTATAAAGCCGAATTCTATAGTCCGACAGGTAGCCACAAAGTCAATACCGCCCTTGCGCAGGCTTACTACGCTAAGAAGGAAGGGTATGCGCGTCTGACAACCGAAACAGGTGCAGGACAATGGGGCACCGCTCTCGCTTACGCCGCCGCTCTTGTAGGGCTTAAATGCACCGTCTACTGGGTCCGCTCCGTCTACAATTGGAAAAAAGACCGTCTCGCTCTGATGAAAATGTACGGCGCTGAAGTCTTCGCAAGCCCGTCCGATAACACGGAATCGGGCAGAAAACTTTTCAAGAAAGACCCGAAACACCCAGGCTCCCTCGCAATAGCCATCTCCGAAGGAATCGAAGACGCCCTTAATCACGATGACGCTATCTACGCGCTCGGCTCCGTCTTAAACCATGTCCTTATGCACCAGACAATCATCGGACTCGAGACTCAATTGCAGCTTAAGAAAGTTGGCGATTATCCTGACCTCATAATCTCCTGCCTCGGAGGCGGCTCAAACTTCGGCGGTATCGCAATCCCGTTTTTTGGCGATGTCCTTCGAAAAGAAGCACCAAAAGATGTCAGATTCCTGGCTGCGCAGTCCCAGTCAACCCCGAACCTTCAGGGTGAGTATAAATACGACTTCGCCGACCATGCGGAGATGACACCAATGCTCAAAATGTATACTCTTGGGCATCAGATTCAACCGCCTCCTATTCGCGGCGACGGACTACGCTATCACGCAGCAGCACCTGTCCTGTCCGTACTTCGTCATAAAAATATGCTCGATTCGATAGCATATCCAACTGACGAAAAATATGTATTCGAAAAAGCACAACTCTTCACAAAAGTCGAAGGCTATATACCCGCAGCAGAGTCGGCTTATTCCGTCTGCTGTGCAATTGACGAAGCGCTCAAATGCAAGAAAACAGGTGAGAAAAAGACGATTCTTTTCAACATCAGTGGACATGGCTTCCTCGATTTGGTCGGCTACCGTGAAGTATTGAAAATCGAGTAATCTGTTTTCAAAAGTCTGTTCCACCTGTAAGGCAGTCAACGCCGAATAAACCGGCGGCAAATAGCGTTCGCCTTATGACTCTTGACAAAAAAGTTTCTTTGTTGCATACTGACGAGCAACGGAGAGGTGCCAGAGCGGTCGAATGGGACGGTTTCGAAAACCGTTGCGCTCGATTTCGGGCGCCGTGGGTTCGAATCCCACCCTCTCCGCCTATATCTTCGTAATATACCATAACTTCCCTCTTAACAAAGCATCAAGGATATGCTAAATAATTATTG
>Ga0123519_10000237_pt1 | contig 95139 bp, 83 predicted proteins | sample YelNatPaOPRAMG02_FD_87396 | JGI IMG/M metagenome (GOLD analysis project Ga0123519, IMG submission 87396) | Hot spring microbial communities from Yellowstone National Park - Yellowstone National Park OP-RAMG-02 (version 2) | ecosystem: Environmental > Aquatic > Thermal springs > Hot (42-90C) ... | reverse complement strand
TTCGCCCCCCAAGGCCAAGTTTGCCGTGGTGGAAGAGCAGTTCAACTTTGCCGACCCTTTTGGCAAGGAGTGGCATGGCCGGAACACCGGCATGGTGACGCTCAAGCCGGGCCAGTCCGTTACCTGGCACGTGCAGCTCAAGATGTTTAAGCTGAATTCCTCAAAGAAGTAGACGGCAAAATTCAGCGTTCGCGAACCAGCAATGAGCCGGGGACTTTTCTCCGGCTCATTTGCTTGGTCTGCGGCATGCACAATCGCGCGGCATATCGTACGCTAATAAGTTCTGCTCTAAGGGAGAGACCATGCGAGCGTTAGTCAAGAGCCGCGCCGAGCGCGGATTGTGGCTGGAAGATGTTCCGGTTCCTGAGATTGGCATCAATGACGTGCTCATCCGCGTGCATCGCACCGGCATCTGCGGTACCGATGTGCACATTTACAACTGGGACGAGTGGGCGCAGCAGACCATCCCCGTGCCCATGGCAATCGGCCATGAGTTCGTGGGCGAGATTGCGGCGATTGGCTCGAACGTCAACGACTTCAAGGTGGGCGACCTGGTCTCGGGCGAAGGGCATGTAGTGTGTGGACGCTGCCGCAACTGCCTTGCCGGCCGCCGTCATCTCTGCGCCGCCACGCTGGGCGTCGGTGTGAACCGGCCGGGCGCATTTGCCGAATATATTTCGCTGCCCATGACCAATATCTGGCGACACAATGCTGGCATGTCAGAAGAGATTGCCGCGATTTTTGATCCCTTTGGCAACGCCGTGCACACAGCGCTCACATTCCCTGTGCTGGGCGAAGACGTGCTCATCACCGGCGCCGGGCCGATTGGCCTGATGACCATTCCCATCGTGCGCCATGCCGGAGCACGGCATGTAGTGGTGACCGATCTCAATCCCTTCCGCCTGGAGCTGGCGCGCTCCATGGGCGCAACGCTCGCTATCGATCCCACGAAGACGCCGGTGGCCGAGGCGCAAAAGCAGCTCGGCATGCAGGAAGGCTTCGACGTGGGGCTTGAGATGTCGGGCAGCCGCGCCGGCTTTGTGGAGATGATTGAGAACATGTGCCACGGCGGCAAGATCGCCATGCTCGGCATTCCGGCCAAGCCCATGGAGATTGACTGGCGCAAGGTGATCTTCAACATGATCACCATTAAGGGCATCTATGGCCGCGAGATGTATGAGACCTGGTACAAGATGTCAGTGCTGGTGGACTCGGGCGTCGATATTTCGCCCGTGATCACGCACCGCTTCTCGCACAGGGAGTTTGAGAAGGGATTTGCCGCGATGATGAGCGGCGAGACCGGCAAGGTCATTCTCGACTGGACCGACGTCTAACCAAAGACTCCCCGGGCTTTATTTGAGGCCTGGGGAGATCTGTTTTTAGAAGTGGAAGTTGTAGCGGAATTCTCCGTAAACCTCAGGTGGTGCGTTGTAGTGGAATCCGCCGAAGGTCAGGCTGTTGTCGAGCAGCACGCGGCTGTCGCCGACGTTCAGCGCAGTGATGCTCGCTTCATACCTGCTGCCGAAATGCTTGCCGGCTGCCAGATCGACGGTCGTGTGCTGCGGTAGATAGTTTCCGGGATACTGTGTCGTCTGCACGCCATTCGTAAAGCCTGATCCGTAATACACATTGATCGACGCATAGCTCTGGCCTGGCAGATGCGCATTGTAGCCGGCGTTGAGCGTGTTGCGCTGGTCGTGGTCAAGCGGCGTGTAAGCCTGCGACGCAGCGCAATCGGGTGAGTTGGGCGGATAGCAGATCAGCCCTCCAGTGATGGCGCCGCGCTGTTGTGCAAGCTGATTGGAGTATGCCAGATGCACCTGTCCGTACTTCCACATCTGCGGAGAGCGCAACGTCAGCTCCCACGCCTGCACCCGCGCGCCATTGATTGTGACTGGAATAAAGATGCTCGATTCGCCGATGTTGCTGTGATCCAGAAAGTTGTTGGCGCGCGTCTCAAAGGTGTCCGCGGCGAGCGTCCATCCCCGCAAGGGAATCGTCACGCCAAACTGATGCTCTTCGTCGCGCTCACCATGAAGCGGCACGAAGCTGGTATTGCTGGCCTGCGCGTATTGAAGCAGTGGTCCAGAGACGCTGGTCAGTGGCGGCGGCTGGTAAAAGCGCCCGTAGAAGGCGCGGAAGATCCAGTGCAGGCGAGGGATTTCGACGGCCACACCCACGCGGGGATAGACGTAGTTCTCCGTGACGTCCGCGCGGAAATAAGACTCGCGCACTCCGCCGAAGAAGGTGACCCATGGCGAGGGTTTGTAACTGTCTTCGGCATAAAACTCCGCGATGCCGCCGGTGACGCGGTTGCGCTCGGCCACAGCCGGTGTGCCGTCAGCGAAAGTGGAGCCAAAGAAGTCATTCTCATGCTGCACATAGCTATAGAGGCCTGCTTTGAGCGAGTTCTTCGCGAGCACAGTTGCAATCGAAGCCTGCAGGCCACCGTAATTGCCAGTCTGGTCGGAAGAAGTGGCGGCGGGGGCATCATTCTTTCCCGGTTGATAGTTGGCGCGGTTGTAGTGATAGAAGGGCGACACGTTCAGAGTGGTCAGCAAATCGAAGCTATGCACCCAGGTGAGCGCAACGAGGCCGTCGGTCTCATGCTCTCCATCGCGAAGCTGGCTGGTCGGGTCTAACTGATTTTCGTAGTCGTTCGGGTTGGGATCGTAGGGAATCTGATAGTAGTCGGTGCGAAGCTGGGAGACGACGCGAAGCTGATTGTTCGGGTTCGGGTTGTAGATGATTGAGTTGAATCCGCCGTAGCCGTTTTCAGCGTCATGGTAAGGGTGCGCGACAGGCGGCATGAGTCCGTAACTGCTGCGGTTAGCATTGGCGCTCAGGTACCAGGCAAAGCGCTCGGTGTGATTGCCGAGTGTGATCTGATCATTCGTCTGGCCGTAGTTGCCGCCGCTCAGCACAAGCTGGCCCTGCCGGTCGTACTCGAAGCCAGTGCGCGGCACGACATCCATCATGCCGTAGGTGCGGTCACCCAGGTCGGCCTCGTAGCTGCCTCTTTCCACATCGAGGTAGTCAATGTCTTTCGGGTCGATGGCAGGGCCGATGTTGCTGGCAATGTTGGTATTGGGAATTTCCACGCCGTCGATGAGCCAGCTCAACTGATGGCCACCGCGTATGTGCAGCATGTCATGCACCACATAGGCACCTGGCACGTAGTCTGTGATCATGGCAAGGCTGTTGGTGCGGCTTGCGCCGGGCGTTTGCGCAATGGTCTTGCGGCTGATGAGCGTGGTCGGCGTCATCGAGTCCGGGCTCAACGCGGAAGTCTCAGCATGTACGGTAGTGGATTGCTGGACGGTGGCAACGGCCAGGGCAAAGTGCAGTACAGGCTGACTATTGGCCGTGAGGGTGACCGTCTGCTGCCGTGTGGCAAAGCCCGATGCCTTCACTGTGATGATGTAGACGCCCACTGGCACGCTGGCAAAGTGAAAAATGCCATCGGCTGCGGTCGTCTGGGCGAATTGCAGCGCCGAGTTCGCGGCTTTCAACGTGACGCGCGCTCCGCGGACGGGCCGATGCGAGGGATCATGCACGACCCCGTTAACAGGAATGAGTATCGAGGCCTGAGCTGAGAGCACAGCCGCGGCCATTAGAAAAATAAGAAGAACTGGAAAACGTAACCGTGGGTGGCTCATATAAGGTTGCTGCAAGGAGCGATGCATGGTTCAGCGTCAGTATAGGTCGAAGAGAGGCCGTTCCCGCTGCGTCATAATGACGCAGGATACGCGCGGAATGGGCGGAGATGCGTATTTTCGTCCCGCCGGTTACTCGTCGCCCAGCCAGTAGCCCTCTGTCATTTGTACCGTCACGTCTTTTGGTTTCGGCTTGAGCCGAATGTGGTGAAAGCCCGGCTCTGTGGCTGCCTTCGTGCGCGTGTATTGCAGAATGTCGGCCTCATTCAGCTGCTGCATCACGGCCACGAAAATCTGCGGCAAGGCTTGCCTGCGGCTATCAAACATCTCTCCGCCGGTGCGACTGCAAAGCTCCTCAAGCATTTTTCTGCCATCGACACGCCGCTCGCCAGACGGACCGGGCATCGGGTTGCCGGTGTCCCCCGGATAATCTCCCGGGTAGCTACCCGGATAATTTCCGGGATAGCCACGATTGCCCGTGTTGCGGTTGGATGGAAGGAACTCCATCGGCGGCCGTCCACCTTTGAAATAGATGGCATAGATGGCGACCCCTGCTTTTTGTGCAGCTTCCACTGCGCCATTCAGCGTGGTCTTGCTGCCCCGGTCAATGCCGTCGCTGAGCACGATGATTGCTTTTCTTCCGGTTGGGTGTGCGAGCACGTTGTGGGCGGCCAGATAAATCGCCTCATAGAGAGCCGCGCCTGAGGCTTTGGCATGACGCCTCTTGTTTGGGGGCGAGACGCTGGCTGTCTCTGCATTGCTGTCGCCATGGAACTGTGCCTCACCCACCTGCGAGAGCGCCTGTTGCGCCTTGCTCTCGCTGGCAGATGGATCTTCGAGCAGATCGATGTCGCGGTGGAATTGAACGACAAACACTCGGGGTGCGCCGCCGGATGCGTGCTTGCTCAGCAGACGGCTTAGAAATTGTTCGCTGGCATGCACCTTTTCATGAAGTGGGCTGCTCTGCCCAGGGCCTGTCTCAAACAAAAGGCCTACCGTGAGCGGCAGATTGGCGCCGGGCGCGAAAGACTGAATGGTCTGAGGATGCGTATTGTCGGTCAGCGTGAAGTCAGATGCGGTCAGGTATGGCAGCAGTTCTCCGTGCTTGCCATGCACGACCACGGGCACTCTGATGACAGCGCTTGGATTCGTCTCTTGCGCCCCGGCCTGCGCCTGCAAGGGCAATAGAAGCCCCAGTGCGGCAGGTATGATCCACAGCTTGAATCGCAGAGAAGAAAACATAGGTTCGCTGAATGGCTACGAGAGTAGTATCCGCCATTTTTCAGTGTGGCGGAGCGGTTGAGATTCCCAAGCCGCTCCGGGTTGCCTGCTCCTCAATACTTTGACATGTGTTTTATGAATAGAATCCCGGTCTTCCTTTCTGTGACATCAACCCATGATGAAATGAAGCTTTTTTTTCGTGAGATTCCATCCGTTCGGCATCTGACCCGCGTATTGCAACCGTGAGCCCGGGAGAAAGCGCCGGAGCATCATTCTTCTGGAGGTCAGAATCGTGAAGAAGCTCGATGAGCTGCTTGAGCGAAGGAGCGTTTCGCGCCGTAAGTTCCTTGCGGGGATCGGCGTGAGCGCAGGGGTTGCCGCAGCAGGAATTGCAGGCTGCAGCAGCGGAAACAGCATGACCAACAATATGACCAATAACACGACGAACAGCGGGGGCGGTGGCGGCACCAGTTCGTCGATCACAGACGCCGATATTTTCAACTTTGCGTTGAATCTCGAATACCTCGAAGCGGAGTTTTATCTGCGCGCGGCCTATGGCATGGGGCTTTCTTCTTCTGACATTGGCGCGAATCCCGGGAATGTGACGGGCGGCTCGCAGGTGAACTTCCAGTCTTCGGCCGTGAAAGCGTATGCCCTTGAAATTGCCAATGATGAGCAGGCGCACGTGCAGTTTCTGCGCAAGCAGTTGGGCTCGGCAGCGGTGGATCGTCCCGCCATCGACTTTACCAACGCATTCAACGCGGCGGCTTCGGCTGCGGGCATCGGCTCGACCTTTGATCCCTTCTCCAGCGATGACAATTTTCTGCTGGGCGCGTTTGTTTTTGAAGATGTGGGTGTCACCGCTTATCACGGCGCAGCAACGCTCCTGAGCAGCTCAGCTAATCTGGCGGCTGCGGCTGGCATTCTGGGCACTGAGGCTTATCACGCGGGCGAGATTCGCACGCTGATTGCCCAGATCGGCGGATCGGTGTTGACAGCAGCCACGCAGATTCAAGCCCTGCGCGCGTCCGCCGGTGGCGGAGCCGAGACGACGCTCTCATCCACCACCATCGTGAATGCAGACTCCAGCTCTATCTCCTATGACCGCACGACTGATCAGGTGCTTCACATTGTGTACCTGAGCCCTTCGGCGGGAGTGGTCAGCAAGGGTGGATTCTTCCCGAATGGCCTCAACGGCACTATCTCAGCCACGGCTTCCTAAGGAGAGATCAATGGAAAACATCGATCAGATCGATCAGAAAGAGCTCATGCAGGCGCTCGAAGAGAAGCGGGCCTCGCGACGCAAGGCCATGCTGCTGGGTGGTGCTGCACTCGCCGGAATGGCACTGACCCGCAGCGCCTTTGCCCAGACCATCACGGACGCAGACATTCTCAACTTTGCGTTGAACCTCGAATTTCTCGAAGCGCAATACTACACACTGGCCACCACCGGCACCACTATTGATGTGGCGGCTGGCATTTCCACCAAGGGCGGCGACGGCTCGGCCGGCGGAAGCGTAACGGTGAAGGCGAATCCCAAGGTGAATTTCACCGATACCTTTACGCAGGACTTCGCGATGGAGGTGGCGATGGATGAGCAGAACCACGTGAAGTTTCTGCAGACCAACCTCAGCACCTCTGCAGTCGCGATGCCCAACATCGACCTGATGAACAGCTTCAATGCGCTGGCTCAGGCCGCTGGGCTGGGGTCGAGCTTTGACCCCTTCGCGAGCCAGACCAATTTCCTGCTGGGCGCGTTCATCTTTGAAGACGTCGGCGTTACGGCCTATCAGGGCGCGGCTCCGGCAATCTCAAGCAAAACTTATCTCGACAAGGCCGTGGGTATTCACAATGTTGAAGCCTACCACGCGGCCAGCATCCGCACACGCATCTTCCAGGCAGGCACGAGCGCGATGCAAGCTTCGCAGATGATTGCGATGACGCGCGCCAAGCTCGACGGTTCCAACAACGACGACATGGGTGTCAGCGTGGACAGCAGCGGCGCGGCGACTATCGTCGATGCCGACGCAACTGCGCGCACCTACGCCCGAACCACCTCGCAGGTGCTCTCCATCGTGTACGGCGGTGGCGCAGCCGGCAAAGGTGGAGCCTTCTTCCCCAACGCGTTGAATGGCACGATCAAGTAAGAACACACTTTGTTTGCACGTAAAAAGGCCGGAGAGAAGTTCTCCGGCTTTTCTTTTTTCGATTGCGACGCTTCGCTCAGTCTTCGTGAAGGCCCTCGAAGAGTCCCGCGTCGTCAGTGATGTGGAGCAGGCCCGGCGCGGCGGCGAGCAGATAGCGCTCGCGCTCGAAGTGTTCGCGAATGCTTTCACCCACGCGCGCAATCACGCCGCGCTGTGTCTCGTGCTGCAGAAATGCCTGGAACTTTCGTTCCCCGAGCGGGCCCAGTTCCAGGGACAACGACCACGGCACGGTGGGCGAGCCATTCAACTCAGGGCGCGCGCGCACGGAAACAAATGGCGTGCTGCTGTAGTAGAGTTTTTGCGGCGCATGAGGTTTTAACCGCTTGCCGGCAAAGGCAACGCCAATCTGCTCGGGGAAAAACTCAGGTCGTCCAGCCCAGTGAAAAGCCGCAGTCGTCGCCATGGAAACGATGATGTGGTCGCGATGCAGGTTGACGCCGCCATCGCCGCCAAAGGTGAGCACCACCTGTGGCCGCCATCGCCGGATGCGCGCCACCACATCGCCCACCAGTTCGTAGAATTTTTCATGTGCCAGTTGGCCGTCAGGATAATCGAGCACCTCATGGCGCGTAATGTCGAGCACCTCGCAGGCGGCCTTCAACTCGGCGCGGCGCTTCTGGCCGAGCGCCTCACTGTCGTCCGCGCCCTCGCGAAAATGTGCTGCCTGGCCATCGGTGAGGCAGACCAGCGTGGTTTCAAATCCCTGTTGGCGGGCCAGCATGAGTGCGCCGCCAAAGGCGCCGCTTTCGTCGTCGGGGTGGGCCGTCATGCAAAGCAGGCGGCGGGCGGCAGTGGTCAAATCACAGACTCCTGGGCAGAAGATTCTTCGTTCAAAAACAGTCTTGACTGGGTGACGGGAGCAAAACTCTTCCGGTGCAACGGAGTGGGACCATACTGCAGCAGCGCGGCCTTGTGCCGGGGCGTGCCGTAGCCCTTATGCGCGTCCAGTCCATACTCGGGATAGAGCGCGTGAAGCTCGCATACCAGCCGGTCACGGTAGACCTTGGCGATCACCGAGGCTGCGGCAATCGACCGCGAGAGGGAATCGCCATAGACGATGCTGGTTTGTGCGCAGGGGTGGTCAATGCGCATAGCGTCAATGAGCAGGTGATCCGGCTTGGGACACAACTGTTCCACCGCGCGCAGCATGGCTAGGCGCGTGGCCTGGTAGATGTTGATGCGGTCGATGGTCTCAGCGTCCACTTCTGCAATGGCCAGGGCGATGGCGCAGGCACGCACCTCGTCGGCAAGCCGCTCGCGGTCTGAGGCGCGCAGTTGTTTGGAGTCGCGCAGGCCCTTGAGATCGATGCGTGGCGGCAGAATCACAGCGGCTGCAACCACGGGACCAAAGAGCGCGCCCCGGCCCACTTCGTCTACGCCCGCAATGGCGGTTGCCCCCTGCCGCCGCGCCTGGCGCTCATAGCGGTCGCCGCAGACCAGTTGGCGCAGCATGCGTTGCTTGAGCGTCGCGGGCGAAACAGAACTGGAGGCAGAACGCGGAGGCACGTCTTCAGTTTAGTGCTTTAGCGCGCTCCCAGCGACCGGGCAGACAAACGCCTCGGCTGGGGGCCGAGGCGTTGGGTGAAAACATGAGCCGGAGACAAGCGTCCCGCAGGCGGCACAGGCCGCTGAGGGGCTAGCTGCGCTCCACTTCCTTGAGGCGGGCTGCTTTGCCGCGGAGTCCGCGCAGGTAGAACAGCTTGGCGCGGCGTACCTTGGACGAGCGAACCTTGACCACGCTGTCGATGACCTTTGAGTTAAAGGGGAAAATACGCTCCACGCCCTGGCCAAAGCTGATCTTGCGGACTGTAAAGCTTCCCTGCGCGCCATTCTTGCGGGCAATCACAACGCCCTCAAAGGCCTGAAGGCGTTCTTTTTCGCCTTCCTTGATCTTGACTTGCACGCGCACCGTATCGCCCGGCACAAAAGCGGGCAGGTCGGTACGATTGATTTTCTCGGCAAGCCGTTGCATGACTGGATGAATAGACATAGTTCTTCCCTGACAATTGACTCAGAATTTTTAGTTTACAAGAAAATGGACGGTTTGCGGGGTGCTTAGCGCCGTTTCTTCTGTCCCGTCGCTACTTTTCGCCAGTACGGGAACTCTTCGGCGTACAGTTCTCCGCTCAAATCGGCCACTCTCTGCTGCATTCTGGCCTGGGCGTCGGCAATGGCGCGGTTGTAGATGGCTGGCCCAATCTCTTCCAGAAGAAAGTTCAGCAGCAGGCCGGCCCCTAGCTCGGCCAGCGGCTCCGGGAGGTTGGCTTCGCTGTACCTCCGAATCGACGCAATCGCCTCGGCAGGTGTTGCCTTGTCGAGTTCCACGACCATAATGTCACCCTTTCCGTTGCGAATTCACAGCCTTGTAATATTTATCGTGAATCAGTTGGCACTTGATCCCCATTGGAGATATATCCCCCTGCGTCCCCTATTCCCCAAGCTCCGCCTTCTACTGGCCCTCTGCTGCGGCAGCCTGCTGTGCAGTTCCGCTGCTCTGGCCGCCAGCGCTCCTGTTTTTTCGTCGCTGCCCGATGCGCCTGCCAGCCATCTGGAACAGCATGCGGCGGTCACGGTTCAAAATGCCCCTGGCCAGGTGCTGCATCAACAGGCGGCTATCTGGACCAGTCCGGCGCGTCTGACCCGCCGTGATCTGCTGTGGCTGGGGCCGCTGGCCGTGGCCACCGGCGTGGGCATTGCCACAGACCACCACACCATGAGCTCGGTGGTCAGCCATGATCCCACGTTCAATCAGGACAACGTCAACGTGTCGAATGCGCTCATCGGCGGCATGATCGCGGCTCCTGTCGCATTCTACGGCTGGGGGCACTTTGTGGGCGACACGCACGCGCGCGAAACCGGCATTCTGGGCGCGGAAGCGCTCGTAGATGGCGTGGTCGTCGAGCAGGGCATGAAGCTGGTTTTCTGGCGCGAGCGACCGGCCCTGCACAATGCGCGCGGGCATTTCTTTGAGGGCGATGCTGGCATCGATGGATCCTTCCCCTCGTCCCATGCCGTGCTGGCATGGTCCTCGGCGGCGGTGATTGCGGGCGAGTATCACAACCCCTGGGCGCAGGTGGGCGTGTATTCGGCGGCATCCGCCATCAGCCTGACGCGCGTGCTCGGGCAGCAGCATTTCCCCACGGATGTGCTGGTGGGCAGCTCAGTGGGATGGCTGATTGGCCATTACGTCTACAAGCACTTTCATCGCTACAATTCGCCGCGGCTTCGCTAGGCGATGAGGCGCAAAAGGCGAATCTCAGCCCTTTTGCAGTTGCCGCAAAAAGCGCCGGTCTTCGTCGCTGAGCTCGGCCGCTTCGAGCAGATCGGGGCGGTTGCGCAGCGTCTTTTCGAGCGCCCGTTCGCGCCGCCAGCGTCGAATCTGATCATGATTGCCGCCTGCGAGCACATCGGGCACGGCCAGGCCGCGAAACTCCGCCGGGCGCGTGTAATGCGGGTAGTCGAGCAACCCTCCCGCGCCGTGCATCGAGAGTGGTGGTGCGCCCGCCTCCTGTGAAAACTGCCCATGCAACTCTTCATGCGTCGGGCCAAAGCTCTCAAAAGCGCTGGAGGCCTCGTTGCCGAGCACCCCTGGCAGCAGCCGCATGGTGGCATCGACAATCACCGCCGCGCCCAGCTCTCCGCCCGAGAGCACATAGTCACCAATGGAGAGCTCCAGATCGCAGTGCAGCTCGTTGACGCGCTCATCCACGCCCTCGTAGCGCCCGCAGATCAGCACCAGCCGCTCCATGCGGGCCAGGTCGCGCGCCACGCGCTGCGTGAACTTCACGCCCTGCGCCGAGAGCAGCACGACGGCTTCGCGCTGCGGATCGCGGCTGCCCTTAGCCGCAAGGCCGAGCGCTTCGAGCGCTTCAGTGATCGGTTCCGGTTTCAGCACCATGCCTTCGCCGCCACCGAAGGGGCGATCATCCACCGTGCGATGACGGTCGTGGGTAAAGTCGCGCAGGTCGTGGCAGGCGACCGATACTTGCCCGTGCGCGATGGCGCGCCGCAGCACTCCGTGGCTGAAGACTGAGGTGAAGAAGTCGGGAAAGATGGTGAGGATGTCGAAGCGCATGCCAGGGCTCACTGGGAATCTGGTGGAGCGGCGTCCGCGCCGGATTTTGGCTTGCGAAGGCTGTGTTTGCTGGGCCTTGGTGCTCGCGGCTCGCGTGCGGTAGCGGTGCTGGCGTTGATTTCGAGCAGCCCTTCGGGCAGCCGCATCGTAATGCGCTTGCCTGACATATCAAGCTTGACCAGAAAGGCCTTCACGAAGGGGATCTCCGCCCGCTCCCCATTTTCACAATCAACGACGAGCAAATCCACGTGCGAGGCCTGCCGGTCCACGTCCTGAATGATTCCGATGCGCTGCCCTGCCGCCTCGTCCCACACCTCGCAGCCGATCAGGTCACTGATGTATGCGGCGTCCTCCTCAAGCGGGGCGCGTTCTGACTCCGGAATGACAACATCCAGCCCGCGCAGCGTTTCGGCGGCATCAATGGAGTCAGTGCCGGCAAAGTGCAGCACGACACGATTCTGCGCCAGCCGGTAGCCGGTCAGCTCCACCTCGCGCGGCGCGGCGTCTGAGGCGGCGTCGCGGGTGAGGAAGACGTGACGCCGCTCGGCAAACTTCTCGGGGAAGTCTGTGAGCAGTTCAGCGATCACTTCTCCCCGGCGGCCCTGCGGGCGAACAATATGCGCGAGGGTGACCCAGGGCGAAGACGGCATGGTGCTCACTCCGCGCCCGGCCGGTCCTCTTCGATGATGTCGAGGGTATAGCGGTGGTGGTGCTTCATGCTGACGGCACTGAGAATCGTGCGCATGGAGCGGGCTGTGCGGCCCTGTTTGCCGATCACCTTGCCGACATCCGAGGGGGCGACGCGCAGCCGCAGAACTGTGCTCTCGTCGTCCTCATGGGCTTCCACTGCCACAGCGGCAGGGTCATCGACCAGGGCTTTTGCGATTTCTGTTACCAGCTGCTGCATGTTATCGGGTCGATTCTGATCCGTCATACACAGCCTCCCTTAATATGGCTGCCAAAAGCGCATGCCATGCCTAGGCGAATATTCGCAGAGGCATTGGCAGGCTGGCAAAACAAATTTCCAGTTTTTGTGATTCAGGAAGGCTGTGCGGACCTGAAAAGATCAGGCGGCAGCGGGAGCCGGGTTCTGCTGCACCAGCTTGGCCACGCGGTCTGACATCTGAGCGCCCTTGCTGGTCCAGTAGTCGATGCGGTCACGCTTCAACTCCACTGAGGCCGGGTTGGTGCGGGGGTTGTAGGTGCCCACGACTTCCAGCGAACGGCCGTTGCGCGCGCTGCGCTTCTCAATCACAACAATGCGGTAGTAAGGCTGCTTGCGCGCACCCATGCGCGCCAGGCGAATCATAACCACGATGAAAAATCCTTTCAGGTGCAACTGTAACGGTGGAAGGGGGCGCACTTTACCAGCCAGCCGCAGGGACGGCCCGGCGCACGCATCTCCCAAACATTCAATATACCAGCATATTCTGGATTTTTCGCCTGATTTTGGAAGCAAGGGCAGCGCCGTGCACGTCCCGCGCCTGTGCCCCGGGTCACGCCGCGGCGGCGGTGCCGGGCGTGCGGGCAGCGTCTGTGAGATGCGTTACCAACACCTGTAAAAACAGTTACTTACTCGGGATCAAAGCTGCTAGACTCCTCCCACGAACGGGGCAGGGAGCCGGAAGGCTGGTTCTGAAACAATAACAACTAACAACTGCCGGAAACGACTGAAGACCGATGATCTCCACCCTCAGCGCAATGGGGCACGATGAGGCCGAACGCCTCAAACTGTTGCTCCAGCACGAAATTCTGGACACGCCGCCCGACCCGGCCTTTGATGAGCTGCTGGACCTGGCTTCCCAGTTTACGCGTGCGCCTTATGGATACATCGGCTTCATGGATGCCAACCGCATCTGGTTCAAGTCGCACCGCGGCTTTGAGGGATCCGAACTGCGTCGCTACTCCACCGCCTGTGAGCTGGTGCTGGCGCAGCGGCAATCCATTCTCGTGCCGGACACCGGGCGCGATGCGCGCTTCACCGATGGCTTTGTCGCGCTGACTCCCTCGATTGCCTGCCGCTCCTATCTAGGCGCGCCGCTGGTGGATTCTCACGGGGCCGTGCTGGGCACCCTGGCCCTGCTCTCGGATGAGACAGACTTCTTCCGCCCCGACCACCTGCGGATCGTGGAAACGCTGAGCCGCCAGATAGTCACAAGGCTGGAGTACTACAACCGCACGCGCATCCAGGACCGCTCCGCGCGCGCTCGCCAGCGCGTCGAGCGGGCTTTGACCGTCGAGCGGAACTTTGTTTCCGCCGTGCTCGACACCATGAGTGCTCTGGTGCTGGTGCTGGATACCTCGGGCCGCATTGTGCGCTTCAATCGCTCGTGCGAAGAGATCTCCGGCTACTCCTTTGCCGAACTGGTAGGCCGCTCGTTCATTCGCGAGATGTTTTCACCCGAGGACCACGAGCGCGCGCAGCAACTCTTTGAGCAGGCGCGGCAGGGAGCCTTGCAGGAAACATGGGAAATGCGCTGGAGGACGCGCGGCGGAGGCATGCGCCGCATCGCCTGGGCAAGCACCACTCTGGCAGACCCCACCGGCGAGGTGAATTTTGTCATTCTCACCGGCATGGATGTGACCCTGCAGGTGGAAGCGCAAAATGCCTTGCGGCTCAGCGAGACCCGCTACCGCCAGTTGGTCGAAGGCTCTCTGGGTATGGTCTGCACGCATGATGTGGAAGGCCGCCTGCTCTCGATCAACACGCACGCAGCCGAGTCGCTGGGCTACACATCAGAGGAGATGGTTGGCCGCAGGATTGTCGAGCTTATCCCTCCGCAGCACAGGCCCGGCTGGTCGGAATATCTCAAGACCATCAACGAAACCGGGGAACATCAGGGCATGTTGAGCCTGCAGCGCAAGGATGGCGGTGTCTGCGTCATCACCTACCGCAACAAGCTGGTGCATTTCCCTGACATGGAACCGTTCGTGCTCGGTCACGGCGTCGATGTCACCGAGAAGAATGAAGCCGAGCACCGCCTGCGCAACCTCACCCGCCAGCGGGAGTCCATTCTGGGCTCGGTGGGCGACGGCATCTTCGGCATGGACATGGAAGGCCGCATCACCTTTGTGAATCGCGCGGCCCTCGACATGGTGGGCTATGAGGAGGATGAGGTCAGCGGCCGTGACATGCACGCGCTTCTGCATCACAGCCGCGCCGACGGCACTCCCTATCCGGTGGATTTGTGCCCCATCTACAAGGCGCGCCAGCTCGATTCCCCCATGCGTGTGGACGATGAGGTTTTCTGGCACAAGGACGGCACCTGCTTCCCGGTGGAATATGTCGCCTGCCCGCTGGTCGACAACGGGCGCGTCAGCGGTATCGTGATCGCCTTCCAGGACATTACGGAGCGCCAGCGCCTGGACCGCATGAAGGACGAGTTCATCTCTACGGTCAGCCACGAGCTGCGCACGCCGCTGACCTCTTTGCGAGCGGCCCTGGGCCTCATTGCCGGGGGCGCATTGCAGCGCCGTCCTGAGAAGGTGCAGCAGATGTTTGACGTGGCCATCGGCAACTGCGACCGCCTGGTGCGCCTGGTGAATGACATTCTCGACTTTGAGCGGCTGGGCAGCGGCAAAATGCAACTGCAGTATGTGCAGATGCCGGCCCGCGACCTGCTGCAGCGTGCCGTCGATCTACAGCACTCCAGCGCGCAGAAGGCCAACATCACCTTGCGCGTCGAGGCCGAGCCTATGGACCTGTGGGTGGACGCCGACCGCATTCTGCAGACGCTGGGCAACCTGATCAGCAACGCCATCAAGTTTTCTCCGTCCGGAGCCGACGTGCTGGTGCGAGCCAGCGTGCGCGGCAAGGCCGAGGCCGTCATTGAGGTGCGCGACCATGGCCGCGGCATTCCCCAGGAAAAGATCAGTCTGATCTTTGAGCGCTTCCAGCAGGTTGATGCCTCAGACTCGCGCGCCATGGGAGGCACCGGGCTGGGCCTCGCCATCTGCCGCCGCATCGTGCGCCAGCATGGCGGGCAGATCTGGGTTGAGAGCGAGGTGGGCAAGGGGAGCAGCTTCTTCTTTACCGTCGCTCGCAATGTCGCGGTGCTGCCCACAGCTTCTACCGCTTAGAACGCGTTCTTTCAGACAGCAAAAAGCCCAGGCGCAAGCCCGGGCTTTTCTGTACACAGTACACAGCGTAACGGCTACTCATCCTGCTCGCGCAGCTTGGCCAGCACCGTGAAGTCTTCGAGCGTGGTCGTGTCGCCCTTGAACTCGCCATGCGTCGCCAACTCACGCAGCAGACGCCGCATAATCTTGCCCGAGCGGGTCTTCGGCAGCGAATCGGTAAAGCGCACATCGTCGGGCCGGGCCAGCGCGCCAATCTCCTTGGCGACCCAGGCACGCAGCTCTTCCTTGAGTTCCGAAGAGGGTTCGTGGCCCTCTTCGAGCGTCACAAAGGCGGAGATCGCCTGCCCCTTCAGATCATGCGGACGCCCCACCACAGCCGCCTCGGCCACCTTGGGGTGCGCCACCAGAGCGGACTCGACTTCCATCGTCCCCAGCCGGTGGCCGCTGACGTTGATGACGTCATCGACGCGGCCCATCAGCCAGTAATAGCCGTCCGCATCCATGCGCGCGCCATCGCCGGTGAAGTAGGAGCCGGGAATGTCGGACCAGTACGTCTTCACGTAGCGCTCCGGATCATTGAAGATGGTGCGGGCCATTGAGGGCCACGGCTTGCGAATCACCAGCAGGCCTCCCTGCCCCGCGGGAACAGGCTTGCCTTCTTTTGTAACCACTTCCGGCACAATTCCCGGGAAAGGCCGCGTCGCCGAGCCCGGCTTGGTGGGGATAGCGCCCGGCAGGGGCGAGAGCATGATCGCGCCGGTCTCGGTCTGCCACCACGTATCCACAATTGGGCAGCGGTCGCGACCGATGACCTTGCGATACCACATCCACGCCTCAGGATTGATCGGCTCGCCGACGGTGCCCAGCAGCCGCAGGCTGTCGAGCTTGTGCCGCTTGGGGTGCTCGTCGCCCTGCTTCATGAAGGCGCGAATCGCCGTGGGCGCGGTGTAAAAGATCGTGACCTTGTGGTCGTCAATCATCTTCCAGAAGCGGTCCGGTTGCGGATATGTCGGCGCACCCTCATACATCACCGTCGTCACGCCATTCTGCAGCGCGCCATACAGCACATAGGAGTGACCCGTCACCCAGCCAATATCGGCCGTGCACCAGAACACGTCATCCTTGCGCAGATCAAAGATCAGCTTGCTCGTCAGGTAGGTCTGCACGGCATAGCCGCCGGTGGTGTGCACCAGACCCTTGGGTTTGCCCGTGGTGCCCGAGGTGTAAAGAATGTAAAGCGGATCTTCCGAGTCCTGATGCTCGGCCGGGCACTGCGCCGGAACATCCTTGACCATGTCATGCCACCAGTGATCGCGGCCAGCCTGCATGGTGACGCGGCTGCCCGTGCGCCGGCACACCACCACGTTGCGCACGGTGGGGCAGTGGGGCAGGGCTTCATCCACGGCGGCCTTCAGCTTGACTTCGCCCCCGCGCCGCCATGCCGTGTCCTGGGTGATAACGGCGACGGCGTGCGCATCATTGACGCGGTCCACGATAGCGTTGGAGGCAAATCCGCCAAAGATGACGGAATGCACCGCGCCAATGCGGGCGCAGGCCAGCACCGCAATCGCCAGCTCGGGCGTCATGCCCATGTAGATGGCAACGCAGTCTCCCTTGCGAATGCCCAGAGATTTGAGCGCGTTGGCAAAGCGCTGCACCTCCAGGTGCAGTTCGCCAAAGGTCAGCTTGCGCACATCGCCCGGCTCGCCTTCCCACAGAATGGCAACCTTGTCGCGACGGCCCTCTTCCACATGCCGGTCCACGCAGTTGTAGCAGAGATTCAGCTTGCCGCCGGCAAACCACTTCACCCACGGCACTTCGCCTTCGAGCACCTTGTTCCAGCGGGAAAACCAGTGCAGATCGCCGGCCACGTCGCCCCAGAAACCCTCGGGGTCTTCGACCGAACGCTGGTAAAGCGCTTCATATTCCGCGAGGCTCTTGACGTAGGCCGCGCGGGAAAATTCCTCCGGCGGTGGAAAAATGCGGTCTTCGCGCAGAGTGGAATCAAGCGATTCATCGGAAGTGTCGATGCTCACGAACACCCTCTCTCTTGGCGGCAGCAGCCGCTCGAACCACGTTACTTTCTGTGGTGCATCTCTTGCAACCGCCGGCTGATCCTCCCGAGACTTAGCGCGATTGCGCGCCCCATTTACACTGCCATTTGGAGAGCTATCGATCGTGTCTGCCCTCAATGTTCTTGGAGTGATTCCTGCCCGCATCGGGTCCACGCGCCTGCCGCGCAAAGTGCTGCGTGAGATTGCCGGCGAGCCCATGCTCGCCTGGGTCTACCGCGCCGCGCGCGCCAGCGGCCAGTTGCGGCAGGTGCTCATCGCCACCGATGCCGAAGAGGTGATGGAGTTCGCGCGCCAAAAGGGGCTGCCGGCCATCTTCACGCCAGAGGACTGCGCCAGCGGAACCGATCGCGTCTTTGTGGTGGCGCAGTCGATCGATGCCGACATCTACGTGAATATTCAGGGCGATGAGCCCATGCTGACCCCGGCCCACTTCACGGCTCTGCTGGCTCCCTTTGAGCGGCCTGACGTGCAGGTGACCACCTTGTCGGTGCCTTGCTCAGAAGATGAGATCGCAAACCCCAACGCCGTCAAAGTGGTCACCGCCGCTGACGGCCGCGCCCTGTACTTTTCCCGCGCCGCCATCCCCTATGACCGCGACGCCGCTGGCTTCACCGGCTACCGCAAGCATCTGGGGCTGTATGCCTATCGCAAAGCCGCGCTGCGGCGCTTTGCCACGCTGCCGCCCTCGCGGCTCGAAGAGATTGAGCGGCTCGAACAGTTGCGGCTGCTTGAAAACGGCATCGATATCTACGTGGCCGAGGCCCCGGGCAGCACCATCGGCGTCGATACCGAAGAGGATCTGCGGGCCGTCGAGCAACTGCTGCTGGCCCGCAAAAAGTAGCCCGTCACACGCGCAGCTCTGCGCCGCGCGACTCGCGCCCAAAGGCCGTCACCGTGGCGAGAAAGACGGCGACGATCACGACCGTCGCGGCCAGCATGGCTCCATAGCTGTGAAGCTGTTCGGCGATGCGCGCCTGCAAAAAAATATTCCACGACATCAGCAGATTGCCCAATTGGTAGGCCAGCCCGGGGAACGTCGCCCGCACCGGCCCCGGCGAGAGTTCGCTGAGATAGGCCGGAACCACGCCCCACGCGCCCTGCACCAGAAACTGCATGGCAAACGCTCCCGCGGCCAGCGTGTAAGGCGAGTGCGAGAGCGCCCAGAGCGGAATCGCCGGCAACGTCAGCAGCGCGGCCAGAAGAATGGTCTTCTTGCGGCCGAGTTTTTCTGACAGCGATCCAAAGAGGATGCCGCCCAGAATCGCGCCGATGTTGTAGACGATGCCGATATCGCCCGTCACGCGCGGCGAGAAGTGCATCTGCTTTTGCAGAAAGGTCGGATAAATATCCTGCGTTCCGTGAGAAAGTGCATTGAAGCCGGCCATGAGCAAAATCAGAAACAGAAAGGTCGGCGCATAGGCCCGCAGGCCCCCGCGCCAGTTCATTCCCTCGCGGCCTGTGACGCCCCGTGCGCGGCTCTCAGCCCAGGCCGGCGATTCCTCCACGCGAAACCCGATGTAGAACACCAGCAGCCCCGGCAGCGCGCCCAGCAGAAACAGTCCGCGCCAGCCCACCACCTGGCCATGCCAGTGCAGATGCGTCAGCCACGGGTAAACGGTGGCAAAGGCCAGCGAAGCCAGCAGATATCCGGCCGAGTAGCCCTCCTGCAGCACGCCCGAGAAAAAGCCCCGGCCTTCTCTCGGCAGTGTTTCGAGCGCCAGCGCCGCGCCTACACCCCACTCCCCGCCCATCGCAATGCCAAAGAGCGCCCGCAGAATCAGCAGCGTATGCAGCGATCCAGCAAAGGCGCAGGCAATCTCAAAGATGGAGTAGCATGCGATGTTGAGCATCAGCGTGGGACGGCGTCCGAAGCGGTCAGCCAGATAACCGAAGAGAATCGCACCCACCGGACGAAAGGCCAGCGTCAGCGTGACGGCCAGCCCTACCTCTGGAATGCGGGCATGAAATCCAGCCGCGAGAGCCGGAATGCAGAACACGAGCAGAAAGAAATCAAAGGCGTCGAGCGACCAGCCCAGAAAGCAGGCAAAGAAGGCATGGCGCTGAGGAACGGTGAGCTTCTGGAGTGTTTTGAACATGTGCGGCTGCGGCTTCTGACAGAGAGTATCAGAGCCACAGCCTCAAGCGCAGAGCGCAAGCACTACTTGGAAGGGATAGGCATCTCGACCGGCTGGCCGTCATCGCCGCCCACGCGCTTGTGCAACTGGTGGTGCAGGCAGTAGAGCGCCAGCTCCAGGCGGTCTGAGACGCCGAGCTTGTCATAAATCTTGCGCAGGTAGTTCTTCACCACCTGCTCCGTGGTGCCGAGCTGGTAGGCAATCTCCTTGTTGCGCTTGCCTTGCGTGATGCAGCTGATAATCGCCAGCTCTTTTTGTGAAAGCCGGGGCTGCGAGCGCGGATTCGTCAGCGCCGAGGCCTGTGAGCGGTAAGCCTCGATCACCCAGTTCACTGATTGGTTATCGATCCAGGTTTCACCGGCGGCGATTTTGCGCACACAGCGCACCAGTAGATCTGGCGAAATCGAGCGGGGAATGATGCCACGCACGCCTCGCCGGTACAACTCCACCGTGTGGGCCTCGTCAGTGGCCGCCGTCTGCACAATAATCTTGAGTTCGGGCACCATCTTCACAATTTCAGGAATGGCGTTGGTCGTGCCTGCCAGCAAACTGCCTTCCAGCAGCAGCACATCCGCCGGATGCTTCTCAATGCTGGACAGCAAATGCGCAATGCTATCCATCTGAGCCACCACGCGCAGGTCATCTTCGAGGGCGAAGACCTTCCTCATGCCCACGCGGTAGATTGCCTGGGAATCCGCCAGAATGATCCGTATCGCATCTTCCTCGGAGCTCTGTACGCTCAGGTTTTCTGTATTTTCTTTCCCGTCCACCATGATCTGATCCATTATCTGCAAGTTACTGGAACCGGTATTCGTCGATCACTACCCCGCAATAAGCTGCGCCATCTTTCTCATAGACACGCACGGCTCTTCCTGAGCAATGAATGGCCGCTGTGCTCTGCATTCCAAGAACACCAGCCGGTATCTCGACAAGAAACTCTACCTTGGTTCCAGCGTCGATCTTCTTGTCCAGGCGAAGTAGAACTCCGCCTGATGAGAAGTTTTCTGATTCTCCTGAATATTCCTCGCCATTGGCAATCACACGAATGGGCAAGTGCAGAGGAAAGCGGACTGCGCTGCGCACCCCTCCGGTGAGTTCGAGATTGATCTGCTGCTCGCGAAGAGACTGCTCTCGCATTGCAAAGCTCATGGCGGAGTCTCCGGGCTGGTCGCGCCTGTCTTTCACCAGCCATCTATACATTACTTCAGAAGATTACCGAAGTGTACCGGAACATTGATGCTCTGGCTACTAAAACCTCGCCCTGAACCGTTCCCTGTCGCGGAGGAAATACTCAAAACGCTTACTTTTCAACCAGGGCGGGAGATAGCAAGTGACACAGCAGACGAGTCCAATCTCGAGATGTTCCCGTCTGGGTTTATTACTTAGGTAATGAGAGGAAAACCGGCACAGCCATCGGATGCGTCTTTTTAGGTTGGCCGCTCAAGACTCCAACCTTGTGGGTGCCTGAAAAGGCTCTCTGCCGGATACGAATTTCTGCTAGTTTGCATCTGGTGTGAGCTAATATAGGCGCAGATATCACAGCACCCAAGTGAGTGGTGCCCAGGAATTAACTCCGCGGCTATTCTGTATTCCCTTCTTCCTTCTCCCCTATCTTTAGCATCTGGCGAAGTTGTCCGTTGTAACCGCGCGGGGTTGCAGCGCGAGGAGATTCTGGAATGCCTGTACCTTTGCTGCTCGTTTTAGTCCTGGCCACCATGCTGGTGTATTACACCTATTGGAAGCGCAAACAGGACCGTGTGCGTTCTTCCAACTGGGACTGGATTGCATCGCAGCTCCGTTCCAACAACGAATTCAATTTCGATAGTGTTTCCCGCCGGTATCTTTATGAGGATGGCATCACTGCTACTCCCTCAAATGTGTGGGAGAAGATCAACGGCGTCGCCGGTCTTTGGGCCATGTTTCGTAACGCCGGCCTCTTTCTTCGTCTGGTGGATTACGCGACTGACCATGGTGCCGAGGCTCCCGAAGAGCTGCTCGAAAGCCTGCGGGCCGATGCCATCCAAATTCGCGTGGCCGTGCTGCTGGCAACCGTGAAGTACCTTTCCACTTATTCCCAGGTGGCCGCCAGCGTCAACGCGCATCGCGCTGCGACCGCATACAGCTCCATGCTGACGCACATGACGCGGCTTTTTCAGGATCACTCCACCTTGCTGTTCCCGCGCTTTCTGGAGTGCATGTAACCCACGCTGCCCGCATCTCTCAGCCGAGACAACAAAAAGGCGTCCTGCCGCAAGCAGGACGCCTTTTGTTTTTGCCCGCGAGTGGCTTAGGGGTGCTCGGCGAGAAATGCATCGATGCGGCGCACTTCTTCATCGCTCAACCGGAAGTGCAGGGCCGGAACAATGCCATCCACCTGATCGGGCCGCCGCGCGCCCACAATGGCCGCCGTCACTGCGGGATTCCGTAGCGTCCAGGCAATGGCCACGACGCCCGGTTGCACGCCATGTCCGCTGCCGATCTCGCGCAGCAGTTCGGCGAGCTTCAGGTTGCGGGAAAGCTTCGGCTCCTGGAAGTTCGGGTTGCGACGCCGCCAGTCATCGTCCGGCATCTGCTGGATGCGCTCGGCGGACATCTTGCCGGTGAGCAGACCCGAGGCCATGGGCGAGTAGTTGATGACTCCGATCTTCTGCTGCTCGCAATAAGGCAATATCTCTTTCTCGACGGCCGGATTCACCAAGGAGTACGGCGGCTGTAGTGACGTGATGGGCGCAATCTTCTGCGCGCGCTTCATCTGCTCCACGTTGAAATTGGAGACCCCGATGTAGCGCACCTTGCCCTGCTTCTGAAACTTCGCCAGCGTCTCCCAGCCTTCTTCAATCTCCTCGTCCGGGTTGGGCCAGTGAATCTGGTAGAGATCGATAGTTTCCACCTGCAGACGGCGCAGCGAATTCTCTAACTCCTCCTGTAGAGAGGCGGCCTTCAGGCTGCGGTAAATTTCGCGCTTGTCGTCCCAGCGCATCGAGCATTTCGTGAAGATGTACGGGCGCTTGCCGCTGTTCTTGAGCGCGCGCGCCACCACTTCTTCTGATCGTCCGAGGCCGTAAACGGCGGCGGTGTCAATCCAGTTGATACCAAGGTCAAGGGCACGCTCAATCGTGCGTACCGAATCATCGTCGTCCTGCGAGCCCCAGCCAAACTGCCAGTTGCCGCCACCAATCGCCCAGGCGCCAAAGCCGATGGGCGTCAGGTGCAGGTCAGAGTTGCCGAGAGTCCGCGTTTGCGGAGTTGTACTTGTGCTTGCCATACCTTCAATGGATGCCACAGCGGAGGCTTTTGCTGCAAGCGGTTTTGCTTCAGTGCTTTCACCGCTGGCCGCGGCAATTGTCTTCCGGTGCGGAAGTCTCCTGAGTTCCTTTGGCATCCTGCCGTTCTCTGCTTTTTGCTGCGCGCCCGGAAGAACGGTTACGTCTCTTCTATGCCACTACAAAGTGCATCGAACAGGGTTGATATACTTTGAGGTGGACGAAGGCCGTCCGGGAGATCCTGAAGACCCCTTCCGGGGTCTTTTTTGATGCTCAGTGTCATCTAAATGTAAGTCCGGAGCTCAATTCGCACCGGGGTCTCCGAGGAACTCATGGGTAATCTTCTCGACTCGATTCACTCGCCTGCCGACATCAAGCATTTCAGTGTGCCTCAGCTCGAAGCTCTCGCGCAGGAGATTCGAGAGCGCCTGATTCAAAGCGTTGCCCGCACCGGCGGCCACATCGGCCCCAACCTGGGCGTGGTCGAGTTGACCATCGCCATGCACTATGTGTTTGACACGCCGCAGGATCGCTTCGTCTTTGACGTGAGCCATCAGGCTTACGTGCATAAGCTGCTGACGGGCCGAGCCAATCGCTTTGATACGCTGCGTCAGCCGGGCGGCCTGAACGGCTTCATGCTGCGCACCGAAAGCCTGCATGACTCCTACGGGGCGGGCCACGCCGGCACGGCACTCTCAGCAGCGCTGGGCATGGCCGTGGCGCGCGACATCGCCGGCGGCAAGGAGCACGTCATCGCCCTTGCCGGAGACGCCGCCTTCACCAACGGCATCTCGTTTGAAGCGCTCAACAACATTGCCGACCAGACGAAGCGTCTGATCGTGGTCCTCAATGACAACGAGTGGTCCATTGACCGCAATGTGGGGGCCATCGCGCGCTACCTGCACAAGATTGTCACCAACGAGCATGTTTCGCAGTTCCATGATTCTGCTGCCCGCCTGCTCAAGCGTATCGGCGGTCCGGCGGCAGCCAACATGGTGCGCCGTGCGGAGGAAGCCGCCAAAGGCATGCTGTGGCCCTCGGTGCTCTTTGAAGAGTTCGGCCTGACCTACTACGGCCCCATCGACGGCCATAACCTCAGCCTGCTCATTGACACCTTCAAGTTCCTCAAGCAGCAGGACCGCCCGGTTCTGCTGCACGCCATCACCCAGAAAGGGCGCGGCTTTGAGCCAGCGCTCGCCGGGCAGAAAAAGTTTCACGGCCTTGGGCCCTTCGATCCGGAAACAGGCGAAACCAGCTCTTCCGGGCAGCCCACTTACTCTGAGGTGTTCGCGCGCTCGCTGGTCAAACTGGCCGATCAGAATGACAAGGTTGTCGCCATTACGGCAGCCATGCCCAACGGCACCGGGCTCGACCACTTCCGGCCGCATCATCCCACACGCTATTTTGACGTGGGCATCGCCGAGGAGCACGCGGTCATCTTTGCCGCCGGCATGGCCACACGCGGCTTCAAGCCCTATTGCGCCATCTACTCCACATTTTTGCAGCGTGCCTTTGATCCCATCGTGCATGATGTCTGCCTGCAAAATCTGCCCGTCGTCTTCTGCATGGATCGCGGCGGCCTAAGCGGCGACGACGGCCCTACGCATCACGGCCTCTTCGACATCAGCTATCTGCGCGGCATCCCCAACATCGTGCACATGGTGCCCGCCGATGAAGACGAGCTTGCCGACATGATGTACACCGCCATGCTGCACGATGGCCCGTCTGCCATCCGCTATCCGCGCGGCACCGGCCCGGGACATGCCGTCAAGCAGCAGCCTGAGGCGCTGCCCATCGGCAAGGCAAAGGTGCTGCATGAGGGCGAGGACATCGCCATTCTGGGCCTCGGCGCACTATTGCCCATGGCCGAACAGATTCGCGAAGAGCTGGCGCGGCAGGGCTATCGCGCCGCTGTCATCAATCCGCGCTTTGTGAAGCCGCTCGACACCGAACTATTGGCGCATTATGCAGACCGCGTCACGGCCTTCCTTACGCTGGAAGATCACGTACTCATGGGTGGCTTCGGCAGCGCCGTCATGGAAGAGTTGAACGCCCTCGGCAAAAGCACGCCGGTGGTTCGCATCGGCTGGCCTGACCGCTTCATCGAGCACGGCAAGGTCGATCAACTGCGCGCCCGTTACGGCATCAGCGTCGAAGCCGCCATGGAAAAGCTCGCGCCCTACCTCACTCGCAGCGCACCGCTTTCGGTGCGTTGAGCGTGCGCCTGCGGGCAGTTCCGTTGCTCCGCGCGCGTGCGGAGTGATAGCGTCAGAGGGCGACAGAGGATTCTATGCCAGAAGCCGTCATCGTCAGCGCCGTCCGTACTCCAGCCGGCAAGGCACCGCGCGGCCGGCTCGCTGCGGTGCGGCCCGATGACCTGGCTGCCGTCGCCATCCAGGGTGCTCTGGCGCGGGTGCCAGCGCTCGATGCTCGCGAGATAGAAGACATCATCGTCGGTTGCGCCATGCCTGAGGCAGAGCAGGGCATGAATGTCGCTCGTATCGCAGCCCTGCGCGCCGGGCTGCCGGTTGAGGCCTCGGCCATGACCGTCAACCGCTTCTGCTCCTCAGGCCTGCAGACCATCGCCCTTGCCGCGCAGCAAATTCTCACCGGCCAGTCGCGCGTGGTGCTGGCGGGTGGCACCGAGTCGATGAGCATGGTGCCGATGGGCGGCAACAAGGTCAGCGCCAATCCCTGGCTCATCGATCATTATCCTGACGTTTATCTCTCCATGGGCCTTACCGCCGAAAATCTGGCGCGCAAGTTCGGCATCACCCGCGAAGACGCCGACACGTTTGCCTTCGCGAGCCACCAGAAAGCACTGGCCGCGATGGAGCAAGGCATCTTCGCCGAAGAAATCGTGCCTGTTACGGTGACAAATACTTTGCCCGGCGCCAGCCCGGCGGATGTGGCGCACGGGTTTACCCTCTTTGACGCGGATGAAGGCCCCCGCGCCGACACCTCGCTCCCGGCGCTGGCCAAACTCAAGCCGGCCTTTCATGCGCAGGGCACGGTCACAGCAGGCAACTCCTCACAGACCTCAGACGGAGCGGCCATGGCAGTCGTGATGGAGGGCGCACGCGCGCGGGAACTCGGCCTCGCTCCGCTGGCCCGCTTTGTCAGCTTCGCCACCGCCGGTTGCGCGCCAGAGGAGATGGGCATCGGGCCCGTCTTCGCCATTCCCAAAGCGTTGCGCCAGGCCGGACTCACGCTCGAACAGATCGACCGCATCGAGTTGAACGAAGCCTTTGCCGCGCAGTCGCTCGCCGTGATCCGCGAGGCCCATCTCGATCCCGGCAAGGTCAACGTGCACGGCGGAGCCATCGCGCTCGGCCATCCGCTCGGCTGCACAGGAGCCAAGCTGACGGCCACACTCCTGCACTCCATGCGCCGCGACCGTCTCCGTTACGGACTCGTCACTATGTGCGTCGGCGGAGGCATGGGTGCGGCCGGCATCTTTGAGAATCTGACCTGAAATACAGAGAATGTGTCGCGAAATCGAGAGAATGTGCCACAATTGTGTCATGCATTCCATCAATCTGCGCCAGCTTCGCGACACTCGCCAGCTCAAGTCCTGGCTGGCCCAGGGAGAGACTGTCGAGCTTCGGGAGCGCGACCGGGTCCTCGCAAAGATTGTTCCGGAAGCAGAGCCTTCACAACCCGTCGAATGGCCGGATTTTGAGGAGCGGGCCCGCCGCATCTTCGGCGGACGCCAGAGTAATGCTCTTGAATCGTTCCTGGAAGACCGTGAAAGGGAGCGTTATTGAGGGTCTATCCGGATACCAGTCTGCTCGTGACTTTGTATGTCCTGGGTCAGCATACGGCGAAAGTCTCCGAGCAGATGGCCTTGCGTCCAGACCTGATCGTTACGCCGTTTCACCACTGCGAATTTGCGCATGCCATCGAGGGGCTGGTCTTCCGCAACTCCATTAGTGTGCAAGAGGCTCGGTTGGTGATGGAAGCATTCGAGAGAGATAGCACTCACGGATTATGGCTTGCCACGCCATTTCCGCAGGCGTCGTTTCGCACCTGCATTACCCTCGCGCAGCGCTTCACGGCCCGGCTCGGCTGCCGCACTCTCGACGCGCTTCACGTGGCTGCAGCGTTGGATCTGGAGGCGGAAGAGTTCTGGACCTTCGACGAACGCCAGAAGCAACTGGCCGCCGCCGCCGGGCTCCGTATAGGCTAAAGCAGTTCAGGAAATGGTGTAGCCAGGAGCTGCCGCCGCAGAGCCGTCGCGACCAGCAGGGGAGCGGCGACCCTTGAAAATGCAGGAAGGTTCACAGTATTTCCTAAACTGCGCTAGCCCTCACACGGGTGCTCGCTCCATTACGATAGCCTGTTGGCACGGGAGGTTCGCTCATGTCCCAGCTCAGCACTCCGGCAATCTCCGCCCCCGTCGGCGGCGGCTTTCTTCTCGAAGACTCCAGCCCTGAAAGCATCTTTACCCCCGAAGACTTTTCGACCGAGCAGCGGCAGATCGCAGCCACCACCGCGGCCTTTGCCGAAAAAGAAGTGCTGCCCGTCGCCGATGCTCTTGAGAGCAAGGACTTCGACCTGCTGCGCAAACTCATGCGCAAAGCCGGTGATCTTGGCCTGCTGGGAGTGGATGTGCCCGAGGATTGCGGCGGGCTCGCACTCGATAAGGTCACATCGGCCATCGTTGCCGAAAACATCTCGCGGCTCGCCAGTTTCTCCGTCGCCTTCAGCGCGCACGTCGGCATTGGAACACTGCCGCTCGTCTGGTACGGCACGGAAGAGCAGCAGCAGAAATACCTGCCCCGGCTCGCCAGCGGCGAGTGGATCGCCGCCTATGCGCTCTCCGAGGCCTCGTCTGGCTCGGATGCCATGAACATTCGCACCCGCGCCACGCTCTCGCCCGACGGGCAGCACTATGTGCTCAATGGCGAAAAAATGTGGATCACCAATGCCGGCGTCGCAAATCTCTTCACCCTCTTTGCCCGCATCGTCGATCCCGTCGATCCCGATCCTGCGCACGCAAAGTTCTCCGCCTTTCTCATCGAGCGCGACACGCCCGGCCTCACCGTCGGGCCTGAGGAGCATAAGCTCGGCATTCGCGGTTCTTCCACCTGTCCGCTGATTCTCTCCGATTGCAAGGTGCCCGTGGCCAGCCTGCTGGGCGAGGCGGGCAAGGGCCATCACATCGCCTTCAACATTCTCAACATTGGCCGTTTCAAGCTCGGCGCGGCCTGTCTCGGCGGCGCCAAGCACTCTCTTGCGGACTCCATCACCTACGCCCGCGACCGCAAGGCCTTCGGCAAAAGCATCACCGAGTTCGGACTCATCCAGCAGAAGATCGCCGATGCGGCGGCCCGTATCTTCGTGGGCGAATCGATGACCTATCGCGCCATCGGCGCCATTGATGCCGCGCTGGCCGCCATCCCGCGGGAGCAGGCCGCCGGCTCCCGCGAGATTCAAAAGCGCATCGAGGCCTATGCGATCGAGTGCTCCATCCTCAAGGTGTGGGCCTCGGAGATGCTCGGCATCGTGACCGACCACGGCGTGCAGATTCACGCCGGCTACGGCTACGTCGAGGACTACCCCGCCGAACGCGCCTGGCGCGATGCCCGCATCAACCGCATCTTTGAGGGCACCAATGAGATCAACCGCCTCATCATCTCCGGCTTCCTCATGAAGCGTGCTGTCTCGGGCCAACTCCCTCTGCTGCCCGCAATTCAAAAGCTGATGGACGAAGTGCTCGCCCCGCCATCGCTCTCCGCCGCTCCAGATGCATCGGACCCGCTCATCCGTGAGGCCGGCCTGCTCACGGCAGCAAAGAAAATCACGCTCTTCGCCGCCGGCATTGCCAGTCAAAAATATGGCGCGGCGCTCATCGATCAGCAGGAGATCATGGCCGCGCTTGCCGATCTCACCACCGAGGTCTACGCGCTCGAGTCCGCGCTGCTGCGCGCCCGTAAGCTGCGCCAAGCCGAAGAGCGGGCCGAGCGCGTAGAACTCGCCGAGTCCATGACCGCGCTCTACGCCATCTCCGCCTTTGAGAAGGTGACCGCCGCAGCCGAGCTCGTCGCCGCCGCCGTGGCGGAGGGAGACACCCTCCGCACGCATCTCGCCATCCTGCGCCGGTTTGCCCGGCATGAGCCGGCCAACGCTGTCACGCTAAGCCGTCAGATCGCAGCGGCGGCGGTCGTAAAGGGCCGTTACCCGCTCACGCTAGCCTGAGCAGGGCAAAATCTTTTTCTTCAGGACAACCTTTTGCCCGGCGTTGGTGTCTATGACAGCGCGCCGCGAGAGGCCGCCCGCGAACGGCGTTTTTATCCTGTCAGTGTGCTGCGCTTGACAGCCCATTTGGCTTCGCATAAACCTTAGCCATCTGCAGGTTACTCATTAAGGAGCCCGCAAATGCGCCTGGCCGTGCTGTGCCGGATCACCGGCCGCCATGGAGAGACATGAATGGTACGCATCATTGCAATGCGTCCCCGCCGCCGCGCAAATGCCGGCCATAACCAGTAAGATTTCATTTTTCAAGGATCGGCCATGACCTTCCGTTGCCTCCGCAATCTCTCAGCCTATGTGGCAGCCTCCGCCCTGGCGGCCTGCCTGTTGCCTGCCGCCCTGCATGCGCAGAACGTGGGCGCGTCCTCACAGATTCCAAGCCGCATCTCCGGCCCCATCAGCGACAGTTCGCTGGTGACGCTCAAAGGCAACGTCTCTCCGCTGGCCACCACCGCAAATGATCGAGGAGCCGCCCCGGCGAGCCTGCAACTCAGCCAGTTACATCTGGTGCTCCGGCGCACCGCCGCGCAGCAGGCCGCGCTGACGCAGCTCATTCAGGCGCAGCATGACCCGTCGAGCCCTCAGTATCGCAAGTGGCTCACCCCCGCCGAGTTCGGCGCAAAGTTCGGCCCCTCCCCGCAGGACATTCAGAGAATCGAGTCATGGCTTAATTCCCAGGGCTTCAGCAACGTGCAGGTCGATCCCGGCCATCAGACCATCCAATTTGCCGGTAGCGTTTCGCAGCTTCAGAACACCTTTCACACCAGCTATCACCAGTACGCCATCAACGGTCAGATCCACTACGCCGCAGCCACTGAGCCAATGATTCCCTCAGCGCTCGCGCCGGTGGTGAAAGGTTTCGTCTCCCTCAATGACTTTCCCGTCCGCTCTTACAGCCGCAAGCTGGGCCTGGCCACCTACAATCCCGAGACGCACAAGGCCACGCCGCAGTGGACATACCCCGAGGGTAGCGGCGAATCCTTCGTGCTCAGCCCTCAGGACTTTGGCGTGGAATACGACCTGCCAAATCCCGCTCTGAACGCCAACTACAGCGGCACCACTTATGACGGCACCGGACAGACCGTCGCCATCATCAATGACTCGAACATCAACGTGTCGCTCGTCAACAGCTTCCGCTCGCTCTTCAACCTGCCCGCTAATCCGCCGCAGGTCATCATTGACGGCAATGATCCCGGCATCGACGGCGTCAACAATCCTGACGGCCCCAATGGTGACTCCAGCGAGGCTTACCTCGATGTGGAATGGGCCGGAGCCGTCGCCCCCAGGGCGACCGTGGATCTCGTCATTGCCGCCGATACGGCGAGCGAATCGGGCCTCATTCTTGCCGCCGAGCATGCCGTTTACAGCGACCTCGCGCCCGTCATGAGCCTCAGCTTCGGCAGTTGCGAGGCCAATCTTGGTGCATCGAGCAATGAGTTCCTCAACAACCTGTGGGAACAGGCCGCCGCCGAAGGCATCACGGTCATTGTCTCCTCAGGCGACAGCGGCTCGGCTGGCTGCGACAATCCCAACAGCGAGACCTATGCCACCAAGGGGCTCGGCGTGAATGGCTTCGCCTCCACCCCATACAACGTCGCCGTCGGCGGCACTGATTTCTACTACAGCAACTGGAATCAGGGCACCAGCGCCATCGACACACAGCTCGGCACCTACTGGAACGGCCAGACCTCCACCACGCCCACCGAGTCGCTCAAGCAGTACATCCCCGAGCAGGCCTGGAATGACAGCCAGTTCGGCGACGACATTCTCAACTACTACAGCCTGACCGGCAGCTCCACCATCGTGGGCGGCGGCGGCGGAGCCAGCAGCGACGCCTACTGCTCCGGCACCATCAGTTCATCCACCGGAAGCTGCTCCGTCAACCTGACCGGCTACCCCAAGCCCGCGTGGCAGTCCGGCACCGGCGTGCCGTCAGACAAGGTGCGCGACGTGCCCGACGTATCGCTCTTCGCCGCCGACGGAGTCAACGCCAGCTATTACCCCATCTGCGCCTCTGACGGAGACTGCCAGAGCGCCTCCGGCAGCAATCCCGTGCAGATCACGGGCATCGGCGGCACCTCTGCTGCCGCTCCTGCCTTCGCCGGCATCATGGCGCTGGTCAATCAGGCCACCGGCAACCGCCAGGGCCAGGCGGACATGGTGCTCTACCCGCTCGCCGCGCAGTATCCCGCGGCCTTTCATGATGTGGTCAACGGCTCCAATAGTGAGCCCTGCCAATACTCTGCCACGTCTACCTCCAACTCGCCCGACTGCATCGCGGCCTCTAATCCCATCACAGTCAACAATGTCACTGAAGGCCAGCTCGGCACCGGCACCACGCCCGCTTACAACGCGGGCACCGGCTACGATGAGGCCAGCGGCCTCGGCTCCGTCGATGCGGCCGTCATGATTGCGGACTGGAACAAAGTCACCTTCACTCCCAGCACCGTGACCCTGACCTCTCCCACGGCGGGAGCGAGCTTCACGCACGGCTCGAGCATCACCTTCACAGGCGCGGTCGCGGGAACCGGTTCCTCCACGCCCACCGGCGATGTGGCCATTGAGACCAGCAGCACCGAGCCCTCTGAGCAGGCGCAGACCTACTTCGCCCTGAGCAACGGAGCCTTCAGCGGCAATCTCAGCTATCTGCCCGGTGGCACCTACAGTGTATGGGCGCATTATGCTGGCGACACCAACAACGCGGCTGCTGATTCCGCAGCCACGCAAATTACTGTCAACCCTGAGGCCAGCACCGTTCTGCTGCAGGCGATCACCCCGGGCAGCAGCCAGTACAACTCCGTAGCGGGCAACACCAGCATTCCTTACGGCACGCAGATCTACGTGGAAGCCACCCCCTACGGCTCCAGCTACTACAACAACTGCGTCAACGTCTCTTCGCCGCCCAGCACCTGCACCGGCGAAACAAACGCAACCGGAACAGTTACCTTTAAGGACGGCAGCGGAACTCTCGGCACCGCGACCATCAATGCCGAGGGCAATGCGGAGTATGCCACCGGCGCATTCACCGTCGGCGCGCACACTGTCACGGCGGCCTACTCTGGCGACAACAGCTATAACGCCTCCACCAGCTCCTCGGTGGGCTTCACCGTGGTCCAGGCCACGCCCACCATCCAGGTCTCTTCACCCACAACCAGCGGCAGCGCGGGGCAGAGCAGCGTGCTGACCATCCTGGTGGATAGCAACGGCATCGGCATTGCTCCCACAGGTACCGTGACTGTGTCAGGCTTGCCTTCCGGAGCCACGGCCAGCGCCACTCTGGGCTCGGTGGCCGATCCCACCTACGGATACACCTCGGCGGTGGCAACCGTGACCATCCCCAGCAGCGTCATGGCCGGAACCTACAACCTGACCATCAACTACGGTGGCGACACCAACTACAAGGCCACCAGCGCTACCGTGGGCTACACGGTGGGGGCGGCGGCCAGCGGCACGGCCACCACCATCGCGGCTACCTCCAGCGCAACTTCCTCGACCGTGACGACTCCAATTACGGTGTCGGCCACCGTCACGGCCGCTTCGGGCTCCGCCGCTCCGTCTGGAACGGTGTATCTCATTGCGGGCATTCTCAATCCCAAGTCCAGCAGCCAGATTGAGGCGGCAGCCCTGGCCCAGGCCACGCTGACTGCCGGCTCCGGAAACAGCTCCACCGCAAGCATCCCGGTCACGAGCGCTACCCTGCTCAAGGGAAGCAACTATCTCACGGTCTTCTACGAGCCGAACAAGGGTTCCACCTTCGTCGCCTCTTCCACCGTGCTCAATCTCTCCAATCCGCTCAGCGACTTCTCCATGGTGGCGACCGAACCGCTGGTGGCCATCAACGGGGTCGGCGGCTCAACCACTGACACTCTCAACGTCACTTCGGTAAATGGCTTCAACGGAACGGTGGACCTGAGCTGCACGGCGCCTAACGGACTTACCTGCTCGCTCAATCAGAACTCCGTTTCGCTCACCAGTTCCACCTCGGTGACCACCGGCCCGATCAGCGCTCTGCGCAAGCTTGAGTTGCTCGGTGGCGGCAGCGGTGTAGCCCTCTGCTTCATCTTCTTCTTCACCATCCCGGCGCGGCGGCGCGGCTGGCGCACGATGCTGAGTGTGCTGGTTCTGCTCGCCTTCACCGGCTTCGGCCTGGGTTGCAGCAGCAACTCCAGCTCTAGCGGCAGCGGCAGCGGTTCCGGCAGTGGTTCTGGTTCAGGCGGCGGCTCGGGCAGCGGTTCGGGTGGATCCACCGGCAGCGTGAGTGTCAGCGGCAGTGGTGGTTCCGGCGGCAACAGCGGACCCAATGTCACGGTGCCCGTGACGGTGACGATTACCGGCACCGGCTCTGAGAGTGACGGCAACTATCAGGTGCTGATCACCGGCACCGATAGCTCCACCTCACAGGTACACACTCTGGCCATCACCACCGTGGTACAAAACTAAGGCGCAGAACTAAGGTGCGGAACTAGCCATCCGCACCACTCCCACCTCAGGCCGCATCCTCGCGATGCGGCCTTTTTCTTTTGAGCGAATACAATAAGGCCACGCATTTTCCCCGGAGGCCTCACCCCGCATGCTGCTGCGCCCCGCCGCTCTCACGCTGGCTCTCGCTCTTCTGCTCACTCTTCCGGTTACCTACCCGGCGCACGCTCAACAGCAGCCTGTCACCCCGCGCATGCATCACTCAGCATCCGCGCTCGAACGTTTTGTGGGCCAGTACAGCTTCACCCGCGAGCCGGAGATCGTCTGGTCGGTTTTCCGCCACGGCGATCATCTCACCGTTGAGGCGCGCCGCATGGCGGCCTCTTCACTCGCCTCGGACGGCCCCTTGCGCTTCCGCAGCCCTGACGATGGCTTCTCGCTCGTCTTCACCTCCGATGCCGCGGGCCGCGTCACCGGCTTCGAGCGGCATGAGGGAGATCAGGTCGCATCCGCCCGCAAAATCAGCAGCCATCCGGTGCCGAATCACTTCCGCCCTTACTCGCGGCAAGAGGTCATGATTCCCATGCGCGATGGCGTCAAGCTGCACGCCATCATCCTGCGCCCTACAGACACGAACCAGCCGCTGCCGTTCCTCATGCAGCGCACGCCCTATGGTGTGGACGAGTACGACTCTGACACCATCAATGAGCGCTACACCACGCTCGCGCAGAGCGGCTACATCTTCGTCATGGAAGATATCCGTGGCCGTTACGAATCGCAAGGCCACTTCGTGATGATGCGCCCGCTGGCCAATCACAAAGATCCGCACGCCGTCGATGAAAGCACCGACGCCTATGACACTGTCGCCTGGCTGCTCCGGCACGTGCCCGGCAACAATGGCCGCGTCGGCGTCATGGGCATCTCTTATCCCGGCTTCCTCGCCATGGAGGCTGGCATCGATCCTAACCCGGCCGTGAAGGCCATCTCCCCGCAGGCCCCCATGACCGATGTCTGGATGGGCGACGACTTCTTCCACTACGGCGCATTTCGTCAGAGTTACGGTTACGATTACGCCCTCGGCATGGAGAGCAGCAAAGTCAATGCCTTTGGCTCGCTCAACGAGGACGCCTACAACTACTTTCTCTCCGCCGGCAACTTCGCCGGAGCCGTCCGCAAATCCGGCGCGGGCATGCTCCCCACCTGGAAGGCCTTCCTCAAGCATCCCGCCTACGATGCTTACTGGCAGAAGCGCGCCGTCCAGCCGCACCTCACCCGCGTGACCGTGCCCACTCTCGAGGTCAGCGGCTGGTGGGATCAGGAGGACATGTGGGGCCCGCAGGCCGAGTACGCCGCGCTCGAAAAGCACAACCAGCCCAACGACCCCGCGCACCGCGTCTACCTGGCCATCGGCCCCTGGAATCACGGCGGCTGGGCCAGCACCACGCGCTATCTCGGAGCCGTCGATTTCGGCTCGGCCACTGGAGACTACTTCCGCGAGCACGTCGAAGCGCCCTTCTTCGCTTACTACCTGAAAGGCCAGCCCGGCTTCAACCTGCAGAACACCATCACCTTTCGCACCGGCACCGATCAGTGGGAGCGCTACGCCCAATGGCCGCCCCGCGCCTCGCACCTCAAAAATCTCTACCTCGCATCAAGCGGAGGCCTGAGCTTCGAGCCGCCCGCTCAGCCCAATAGCTTCACGGCCTACACATCGAATCCTGCTGATCCCGACCCGTATCGCAAGCGTCCCCTCAAGGCCACCTACGCGCCCGGTTCGCATTGGTATACCTGGCTCGCACAGGATCAGCGTTTCGTGGGCCACCGCAAAGACATTGCCCGCTGGGAGACGCCGCCGCTCACGCATGCCCTGACCATCAGCGGCGATGTGTACGCCGATCTGCTGGCTTCCACTTCCGGCTCTGACGGCGACTGGGTGGTCAAGCTCATCGACGTGTATCCTGACACACCCAACGCTGGCGCGCCGCCCAGTTCACCCCATGAGGATACGCATCTGGCCGGCTACCAGTTGATGATCGCCGGGCAGATCTTCCGCGGCCGTTACCGCACCAGCTTTGAGCACCCGCAGCCCACGCCGCCCAACCAGCCCGAGCACTATCACTTCAGCCTGCGCGGCGTCGATCACGTCTTCCTCCCCGGCCATCGCATCCTGGTGGAAGTGCAAAGTTCATGGTTCCCGCTCTATGACCGCAACCCGCAGACCTTTGTGCCCAACATCATGAAGGCCAAACCAAAGGACTACCGGTCCGCAACCATCCACATCTATGCGGAATCGCACCTGGAACTACCCGTCATGCCGGGTGCGTGAGCCAACCCGGATCGCGCATGCTCGTTATCCGAAGGCGAAGAGATACCGCGGCCTTAATGTCCGCAGCCGCATCTCCGTGAAGCAGGCAACAGGCCTGCACCCATGAGAGACAATCCCTACCGCAGCGGACCACCCTTGTGAAAGGTCATCGTCAGGTCCACGATGTGCGTGGTGGTGTTGTCGAACTCCTTGTAATCGGCGGACCATCCGTCTAAGTTATGCAATTGCTTCTTGTTCAGTAGCAAAAGCTTTGCCGCATACGTCCCGTCGAAAACATCTCCCGGCTGAATCTTCCAGTACTTCTCCACCGCAGCCGTCTGGCTCGGGTCCAGCCCTGTAATCGTCAGCTTGTGAAAGTGATAGACCGCTCCCGGCGCAATCGTCACCGTATAAGCCACCGTATGCTGCGCGCGGTTGAGCGACGGCTGCGCATCCACTTTCGCATCCAGGTAGCCCTCGGCGCGGTAAGGCTGCGCAATCGCGAGCAGCAGCCCTCGCAACAAATCTTCGTTGGCCACATCGCCCGCATGCAAGGGGGAGTGTTGCAGCGCCTTCACTGACTCCGGCAGCGGCTGGCCCGCCAGCGTCAACCCGGCGAAGTAGTACTGCGCGCCTTCGCTCACCGTGGCCGTGACCGGCACCAGCAGTTTGTCCCCACTCAACTGCGGCGCACCATGGGTCAGCCCTGCCACGTTGGCCTCCAGGTAGCCTTGCTCCCCATACACCGCCTTCAAAGCCTGCTGCAGTTGGTCCTGAACCGCGGCATTCCATGGCTGTCCGCTGGCGGCCTCTTCCACTTTGGCAATCTTCGCCGCAAAGGCTGCGCTCGAGCCCTGTAAGTGCACCGCGCCCACCACAACCTTGGGCGATGTGATCTCAAAGTCCACGGCCGCCACTTGACCGGCGTTATTGTTGCTGGGCACCGCCCGAATCGTCGCCGTCACGCCCCTGGCCGCTACCAGAGCGGTCAGCGCATCGGCAACCTGCTGCTGCATCTGGCTCTCTGGAAACACCATGCCATGAAACAGCGGTACTTTCGCGGCCACAGCCTGTGTCAGATCCGCTGCGCTCCACCATGGAAAATTCACATAACGCACCGGCTCCAGATTTCCTGCCTCGGGGGTCAGCACAAAGTGCAGGTCCACCCCGTTGAAGGTGAACTGTACATGCGCAAACATTCCCGTGTCAGAAAGCTTCTGCGTCGCCGCCTGAATATTCGCAGGGCCAATCGCCACACCCGGCTTCAGCCCCGTCACCGCCAGCAGCGCTCCATGCGTGTCCTGGCGGTCACCGCTAAATGTAATTGTCTTGGGTACAAATTGTTGGGCAAGAAGCGGCAGGGAAGTCATACTGATGCAAAACAATAGAAGAGCAGCACGAATCCGGTCAGCGAGCATGTCAGCACAATACCTGAGCAGCCCCGGTTTCGCGACAGATTTCTGCCGGCTGCTTTGTCCGAATGGCTCCCGATTTTCCGGCAGCAAAAAGCGCCGCATCGCTGCGGCGCTTTCCTGTCTTCCTGCAAATGGAACTAGCCGTTCACATCGACCTTGTCATGCCACGAGTGCGCGGCTTCGAGGGCCTTGTTCACGTTGTTGATGTTTTCCACGCCCGTCGAGAGCAGCCACTCTTCAAAGGCCTTGGCGCCCTGCTTGGCATAGACGGCAATGCCGTCCTTCCAGGTGGCGCGGCCGCACAGCACGCCGTTGAAGCTCGTGCCCGACTCCGCGGCCAGCTCCAGCGTCTCAATGAACACCGGGTTTGAAACACCCGCCGACAGATAGATGAACGGCTTGTGCGTCGAAGAGGCCGACGTGCGGAAGTGCTCCAGCGCCTCGGCGCGGGTATACGCCTTGGTGCCCTTGAAGGCCTTCGTGCCTTCCACAAACTCCATCTGGATCGGCACTTCCACCTTCAGCACGTCCACGCCGTAGCGCTCCTTGCCAAACTCTTCCATCGAGCCGGTCACCACATCGGGCTTGCGCTTCGCATATTCCAGGCCCTTCTCGTCTTCGCCATGCACGGCATAGCCCACCGTCTCCAGGAAGAACGGAATGTCATGCGCGCGGCACTCATCGCCAATGCGCTCCACCCAGGCATGCTTGTGGTCGTTGATGGCGGTCTTCTCATACGGCGTGTAATAGAGCAGAATCTTGATGCAGTCCGCGCCCGCTTCCTTCAGGCGACGCACGCTCCACACGTCGAGCAGATCGGGCAGGCGGCCCGGCAGGGCAGCGTCATAGCCGGTCTTCTCATAGGCCAGCAGCAGGCCCTTGCCGTGGCGCTTCTTTGAGGCGGGCAGGCCAAACTCCGGGTCCAGCAGAATCGCCGAGGCGTGCTGCGTCAGCACGTCGGTGACCAGTTCCTTGAACTCAATCAAAGCCTCGTCGGGCAGATCGGCCACGCCTTTTTCCTTGGCGAGCGACTTCTTGAGCGAACCGCGCTGATCCATCGCGGCGGCGGCAATCACGCCCTTCGGCGTAGAAACTGATTTCAGTCCGGCCAGTTTGCCGGGCGTCAACTTCATAGACATCGGGTAAATCCTCCTGATCGATTTCCTGCAAAAGTGGAACAACCGCCGTCCGCGGCATCCCGCAGCCGTTCGCTGCCGGGAAAGACCTCTTGAAGACGTTTCGCCAATTTTAGAGCATCTCAGCCCTCTGCGCGGCCCGCCGTGACCGCCGCCACAGCGGAAATGCGCCGTCCGCGCCTATCCTGCGCTCTCGATTGCCGCCCGCTGCAGGGCCAGTAGTTCGCGAATGCCCTTCTCCGCATAATCCATCATCTCGATCATGCGCGCGCGCGGAAACGCCTGCCGCTCGGCCGTCGCCTGCACTTCCACCAGTCCGCCGTCCTCGGTCATCACCAGATTCATGTCCACCTCGGCCTGTGAATCCTCTTCATACGCCAGGTCCAGCAGCGTCGTGCCTTCCACAATGCCCACGCTCGTCGCGGCCACCAGTTGCCGCAACGGAGAAGCCTTCAGCGTCCCGGCCTTCACCAGCCGCTGGCAGGCAATCGCCAGCGCCGTGCAGGCTCCCGTGATCGCCGCCGTGCGCGTGCCGCCGTCGGCCTGCAGCACATCGCAATCCAGAATCACCGTGCGCTCGCCCAGCGCCTGCATGTCCACCACCGCGCGCAGCGAACGGCCAATCAGCCGCTGAATCTCATGCGTCCGCCCGCCCACCTTGCCGCGCTCTGATTCGCGCGCCGTACGCGTCAGCGTGGCCCTCGGCAGCATGCCATACTCGGCCGTCACCCAGCCGCGCCCGCTGTTCCGCATCCAGCCCGGCACGCCCTGCTCCACCGTGGCCGCGCACAACACGCGGGTGTGGCCCACCTCAATGAGCACGGAGCCCTCCGGCATCGACGTGTAGCCGGCTGTCAGTTTCACCGGGCGCATCTCATCCGGACGCCGCCCCGAAGCACGAAAAAATTCTTTCTCTGTCATGGCTTTCATCCTACGAGGCCGGGCTTGTGGAGGAAAGCGAGCCGTTTCCCGCAGCTTTTCCACATCTGGCTCCGGGCACAAGAGTCCTGCTTCTCCCAGCCCGCCCCAAATTGGGAACGGCCGACCGCGTTCCAGATCGGGAAATTCTGAGAACAGGCCATGTTTTCAGCGGGTTGCGAGTCACTGGCGCTGAGCTTTCCCATTCTGGAACCTGAAGCGAACCTAGCCAGTCTCCCCAGATCGCCCGATCTCAGAGGGCAAACCCCTTATTTTCTTACATTTAAGGTTTGCTTCCAGATTTGGCACTCCATCTGCACTAAGAGTTGCCAAACGGGAACCTTACCCGAACACCCTTACCCGAAAACAAGGAGGGAATCATGGGGGGCATTCTTACCTTTCCTGCCAGACCGGCGCGCTGGGCGCCACGGCTGGCTTCTGATTTCAGCGGACTGGCGCATGACCTGCGCAATGTCATGGCTTCGCTCGAACTCTGTGCCGAAGTTCTGGCTCAACCCGGGGTGCTGGTCCCCGAGCACTCCTATCTGGCCGGAGAGGTTCGTTCCGTGGCCGACGCCAGCATCGGCCTGCTGCGGCAGATGGGCCGCCTCGCCGAACGGGAAATGGGCGTGGAAACCGGGCTTCCGCTGGCCGGAGCGCAGCGCCTGGAAACCGGACGCAGCCGCGTCGCCACCGTGCTCACCCGCATGGAGCGCCTGCTCGCCGCCGTCGCCGGTCCGCGTGTGCATCTGCAGATCGCCTGCGCGCCCTGCTGGGGCCGCCTGGCCATGCCGGCCGCCGATCTCGAACGCGTGCTGGTCAACCTGGTGCGCAATGCGAGTGAGGCCATGCCCGAGGGCGGCCGCATCCGCATCGCCGCGCAGATGGCCGGGGGCCAGAGCTTTGCCGCCGGAGCAGCCGGTCTGCCCTTGCGCACCGCCGACGCGGTGATGATCACCGTGCAGGATGACGGCCCCGGCATCCCGGCCAGTCTCGCCACACATATCTTTGAGCCGGGCTTTAGCACCCGCAATCCTGAGGCGGCTGGCTCGCAAGACTCGCGCCGCCGGGCTCTCTCGAACAGTGCCGGTAAAGAGCCAGAGCCCCGGCGCGGCCTCGGCCTTGCCATCGCTCGCGATCTGGCCGAGTCCTGCGGCGGCACCTTGAAGCTCGCGCGCAGCACGCGCGGCGCGCGCTTTGAAATGGAGCTGCCGCTTACGAACGTAACCGATTCCCCTGCCTCTTCCGGGCGAATCCCCGTGAAAGGTGGCCGTGCATGATGCGAGGATGGGAAACAAATCTTATGGCGGATGCAATCCAACACCTACCCTTGCCGGGGGCGTCCATCGCCCGGCTGCATGTTCTGGTCGTCGAAGAAGACCCCCTGGTGCGCGCCTCCTGCTGTGAGATCGCGCAAAGCCACGGCTTCGCCGCCCATGGCGTCGAACACCTGCAGGCCGCTCGCGGCCTGCTCGAAAGCAACGGCGTCGATATCGTGCTGGTCGATCAGCGGGCGGCCATGGGGCCGGGCTTTGAGCTGCTCGACCGCCTTCGCGCCCTGCATCCTGAGACGGCCATCGTCGTCATGGCCGCGGTCTCCAGCGTCTCGGCGGCCGTCGAGGCCATGCGCGCCGGGGCGCACGACTACCTCATCAAGCCCTTCTCGCTCGAAGAGCTCACCTCTGTGCTCGACCGCCTCGCTCGTCATCGCACCATGGATACGGCCAGCCGCGGACTGCGCGAAAAGCTGCGCCTGCAAGGCGGCTTCGGCAACATTGTCGGGCAGAGCCCTGAGATGGAGAAGCTCTACCGCATCCTCTCCAAGGTGGCGCAGACTACGCACCCGGTCCTGATTCTGGGCGAGAGCGGCACCGGCAAGGAACTGGTGGCGCGCGCCATTCACGTCCACGGCCACTATGCCAGCAAACCCTTTCTTCCCGTCGATTGCAGCTCCATCGTGCCCACTCTGATGGAAAGCGAGCTCTTCGGGCATGTGAAGGGCGCTTTCACCGGAGCCACCCGCGCCCGCGACGGCCTGCTGGTGGCCGCCGAGGGCGGCACGGTTTTCCTCGATGAAATCGGCGAGATGCCGCTCGATCTGCAGGCCAAGCTGCTGCGCGCCCTGCAGGAGAAAGAGGTGCGCCCGGTCGGGGCCACCCACCGCGTCAAAATCAACGTCCGCATTCTGGCCGCCACCAACCGCAACCTGGCCGAGATGGTCGAGCAGGGCCGTTTCCGCCGCGATCTCTACTACCGCCTCAATGTGGTCAAGCTGGTGCTGCCGCCTCTGCGCGAGCGCCGCGAGGATATCCCTCTGCTCGCCGCGCATTTTCTCGACCGCATCGGCCGCGAATACGGCAAGAAGTTCCGCCTGAGCGCCGAGGCTCTGGCCATGATCAGCGAATACCCGTGGCCCGGCAACGTGCGCGAGCTCTCGAACGCCCTCGACCGTGCCTGCTCCTTCTGCTCCGGCGAGCAGGTGCAGGCCGGCGACCTCACCAGTCCCATCAAGGACTTCTACCTGCAGCACGCGGCCACGCAGCGCAAGCGTCCGCGCAGTCGCGCCGAGCTGCCAGAGGCCGAGACGGAAGTGCTCTCGCTCGCCGAGATTGAAAAGCGCGCCATCCTCTCCACGCTCGCCCAGGTCAAGGGAGACAAGCTGCTCGCCGCGCGCCTGCTCGACATCGGCAAGACCACGCTCTACCGCAAGCTCAAGGAATACGGCGTCGCCGTCGAAGGGAAGGGAGGCCTCGCATGAGTCTCGCCGCATTGATGATGACGTCCGCCGAAGCACTGGAGCCCTGCCTCACGGAGCTGCGCGAGCGGCTGGGCGTCGAGGCCGAGGTCGCCTCCTCGCGCCGCGCCGCCCTGCAGGCGTTGAGCCGCCGCGAGTATGCCGTGCTGCTGCTCGATCAGGCCATGGTCGAGGCGGATATGGAAGGCGCGGAGCTGCTCTGGAAGCAGGCCGGTCTCGCCATCCCCGTGCAGGTGAATCTTGCCTTGTCGAGCCCGGCCCGCATCGTCCGTGACGTGCGTGCGGCTCTGGTCCGCCGCGAGCAGGAGATGGCGCTCTCGCTCCGCGCCGCCGCTGCCGCCGTCGATACCGAGATCAAGAACGCTGTCACCGCACTGCTGCTGCAGTCGCAGCTTGCGCTCAACGTTGAGGGGCTAGCCCCGGCCGCGCGCGAGAAGCTCGCGCAGGTCGTGCAACTGGCCGAAGGTCTGCGCGGCAAGCTCGAAACCGCTCAGGCCTGAGAGGGTTTCTCTCCAATCTTCCCCGTCCGTGATAGCGCAAGCACACGGATGGGGGATCGTTCGCGGCCCGCTCTTCTCTTACGCTCTTTGCAAGCGTGGATGCGGACCGGCCGCCCTCGTCCTGCTCGCGTCGTATGTCATGCGGGCGAAACTCCCAACCTCCCCTCACCATCAACACAGGAGTTCTCATGTTGTCTTCTCTGCGGCGCTCCGCCGTTGCGCTCGGAGTGTCTCTGCTGCTCGTTCCCGCCCTGGCCTCATGCCCGGCCCTGGGTGAGCCGGCAGCCCACCCTCTGGCATCCGCCCATGGCGCACCCCGGCTTCATCGTTACCCGGTCGCTCCGGCCGCTGAAAGCGTTCGTCCGTTCTCGCAACTCGCCGTGGGCGTCAAGTTCAGCACGCTTGGCGCGGGTGTGGAACTGGCGACTCCGCTCAGCGGGCATTTCAACCTGCGCGTGGGCGGCAATTTCTTTCAGTACACTGACCACCTCACCACCAACGGCATTCATTACGCTGCCGCGCTGGACTTCTCCTCCGCCCAGGCCAGCATCGACTGGTTTCCCTGGGGGCGCAGCTTTCACTTGAGCCCCGGCGCGCTGGTCTACAGCGGGAACCGCATCCTCGCCAATGGCTCCGTTCCCGGCGGCACCAGCTTCACCATCAACGGCAATGACTACGTCAGCGACCCGGCCGATCCCGTCGGCGGAAGCGCGCGTATCGATCTCGCGCATGCCGCTCCCATGCTCACCTTCGGATGGGGCAATCTGATTCCGCGCAAGCCCGGCCACTTCATCGTTCCCTTTGAGATGGGTTTTGCCTACATGGGAGATCCCAAGGTCGGCCTCAACTTCGGCGGCTCAGTCTGCGATGCGCAACAGCTCGGCTGCCAGTCCGTTCAGTCTGATCCCACCTTCCAGTCCGACGTCGCCGCCGAAAAGGCAAAGATTCAGAACGACGCGAACTACGCGCGTTTCTACCCTATCCTGTCGCTCGGCTTCGCCTACCGCTTTTAGCTTTGGACCTCCGCACGCGGGGAGCCCTCGCGCTTTCCGCGTCTTTTTCTCTCTTCCCTGAAGCCGCCGGCCGCTGGCTCTGCCTGCCATTTCGTAGTCTCTTCCATCCCCGCAAACCCTACCGGAAATTCACCCCGAAATTGCTACTCTGGAATCAGGAGAACGCGAAATCCGGCCCCTCAAAAGAGCCCTCCCTGATAAATGTGATTCCGAGTTCACATTTATGCCCGCACGGAATCAGCAACTTGCGGCGATTTTAGTAAAAAAACAGTCAAATGTGATTTCGTATTCACATTCAATGCCCGCCGCCGCCAGCCCGTTTTCCCTGTCAAGCATGACTTTGGTCACGGCCACAGGGAACAGAGGAGGGCGCGGAGAGGCGCACTCCGAGCGCGGCGTCATCGAAAGCGCCCCTTCCCAGCACGCGAAGAATGCCAGCTAATCCTGCGGCTGGTTTGAGTCGTTGTTATCCTGCGGTTTATTGTTGTGCGATCCGAAAAGGCGCGACCAGAAGCCACGCTTCTTTTTCTTCTTCGGCTCCTGCTGCGGCTGCTGTTCCTGCTGCTGCGGCTGCGGGTTGGCCTGCGGCGTCGGCACCGTCACGGCCTGCGGAGTCTGCGGCTGGGTGGGCTGGCCGTTTGGAGTCTGCGGCTGCGTTGGCTTCTGCCCGATGCCGAAGATGCGCTGGAAGATATTCCGCTGGTTGCCGTTCACATGGTCGCAGGTGTCGGTCGGCTGCGTGCCGTCCAGAAACCAAGCCGTGTAATCTTCCGGGCAACTGGAGTCGGCTAGCAGGTTTGTCGCCTTGTCGAGCGTCTCCTCGACCACGCCCTGCGGCGGCGTGAAGTCCTTCACGTCGGAGTACTGCGGCAGCGTGACGGCCTTCTTCATAAACTCTGACCAGATCGGCAGCGCGGCTGTTGCGCCCTCCATGTGGAGCACGGAGTAGTTGTCGTTGCCCACCCACACCACGCACAGCAGGTTGCTCGTGAAGCCCGCAAACCAGGAGTCATTCTCCGTGCCCGTCTTGCCCGCCGCCGGAGCCGTGAAGCCATACTCGCTGCGCGCGCCCGCGCCCGAGCCGTGGTTGATCACGGCCTCCATCAGCGCCGTCGTCAAAAACGCCACGCGCGGATCAAGCAGCGGCTTGCTCTGGTTGCTGTAGTCGGCAATCACATTGCCGTTCGAGGTACGCACGGAGGCCAGCATCCAGGGCTGCTCCCAGATGCCGTTGTTGTCAAACATCGTATAGGCGCCGGCCAGTTGCAGCGGCGTCGCTTCATACGTGCCGATAGCAGCCGAGAGCGTCGGCTGAAAGGCTGTCAGCCCCGCCTGGTGCGCGAGCGCGATGATGTTGTTCAGCCCCACCATCTGCGCAAGCTGAATGGTCGCGTTGTTCAGCGACTCCATCAGCGTGAACCGCGCCGTCACTTCGCCAAAATACTTGTTCTCAAAGTCGTGCGGCGAATACGTCTTGCCGTCGGCGGTCGTGAAGGTCGTCGGCTCATCGTTCAACATCGTGACCGGCGAAAACACGGCACTGGTGCCGTTGAAGTTGGTCAGCGGAGTCCCGGCCAGCGAAGTATTGAAGGCCGACGCATACACGATCGGCTTGAAGGTCGAGCCTGTGGGCCGGTGCGCGAGCGCATGATTCAACTGGCTGTACTCATAATTCTTGCCGCCCACCAGCGCCAGCACCTGCCCGGTATGCGGGTCCAGCGCCACCAGCGCCACCTGCGGCAGCACCAGGGGCTTCACCTTCAGGTGATGCCGTTCCTCATACCGCACGGCACGCTCATGCTGCTTGCGCACCACGTCGTCCACGTGCTGCATGCCTTCGGTGACGGCTTCGGTTGCGGCCTGTTGCAACTGCGGGTCAAGCGAGGTGTAGATGCGCAGTCCCTGATCGTTGTAGGCGTCATTGCCCAGCCGTTGCGAGAGCTGGTCGCGCACCATGTCCACAAAATACGGGGCTTCTCCGGCATCCACCGCGCTCGGAATCAGGTGAATCGGCTCCGCCTTGGCCGCCGCGGCCTGATCTTTGCTGATGGCGCCAGTCTCCACCATCGCGTCCAGCACTTCATTGCGGCGCACGGTCGCGCGGTGCGGATGCCGCATCGGATTCAGCCAGCTCGGGCTCTGAATCAGCCCGGCCAGCAGCGCGCACTCATCCAGGTTCAACTGGCCCACGCTCTTGCCAAAGAATGCCTGCGCGGCCTCGCCAAATCCGTTGATGGAGAAGCTGCCCCGCTGCCCCAGCGGAACCTCGTTCGCATAAAGCTGGAAGATTTGCTTCTTATCCAGCTTCTGCTCCAGCTCCATCGTGACCACCACCTGCAAAAACTTGCGACGCCACGTGCGGTCCGGAGTCAGAAAGAACATCTTCGCCACCTGCATATCGATGGTCGAAGCGCCTTCATACATCTTGTGCCCCGGCAGCAGGTAGTCATTCACAAAAGAGCGGGCAATGCCGGTGTAGGACAACCCGCCGTGCTCAAAGAAGCGCCGGTCTTCAATCGCCGTCACAGCGGGCACGAGGTAGTGCGGCAACTGGTCGTAGGTCACCAGACGGCGCTTCACGCGGTGCGCGTCCGAGAGGCCGGTGATCAGCAGCGGCTCCAGTTGATAAGCGGCGAGCGGCTCGCCATTCTGCCCATTGATCTGCGAGACCACTCCACCGGCAAAGCGGATCGTTGCGCTGTCAGGGGCGTGATAGGACTCAGGGCCGGGATGTACCACGACTGAATCGGCCCCGAGCGAGTAGGTCCCCATCGGCGACACCGGATCCTGTCCGGTGCGCGTGTAACCGGCCTGCTGCAATTGGTGCGCCACAAACGAGGCGTCAATCTTCTGCCCGGGGCGCACTTCAAACGGCGCGGCATAAATCTTTGCCGTGTCGGCAAACAGCGGCTTCGACAGCCGGGCATCGACGATCTTCTGGTACTTGAAGTAGTAGAAGCCAAAGATGGCGGCAAACACCACGGCCATGCTGGCCAGCAGCAGCACCGCGATCGTCACAAACTTGTGCTTCAACACGTTGCCGAGCCGCCCGGCCACCTTTACTTTGACTGCCAATCCAATACCCTGCCTTTTCTGCTTGTTTCGACGTTGGGATGCGGAAATCTGCTCAGGCGGTGAGTGCCTTCAGAGCTTCCACCGCCGCATCCAGCCCAACATCCTGGCTGCTCGCCGTCGCGCGCGTCACCAGTTCCGTTTTGCCTTCGAGGGCCTTCTTGCCCACGTTAAACCGGTAGGGAATTCCCACCAGGTCGGCGTCCTTGAACTTTACGCCGGCCCGCTCCTCGCGGTCATCCAGCAGCACGTCAAAGCCTGCGGCCTCCAGTTGCGCGGCCAGCGCTTCGCCCGCCTGCCGCAGCGTCTCATCGGCCATGTTGGTGATGGTGACCACCACATCAAACGGAGCAATCGAGCGCGGCAGCCAGAAGCCGTTCGCATCGTTGTTCTGCTCAATCGAGGCCGTCAGAATGCGCTCAATGCCAATGCCATAGCAGCCCATGATCGGCATCACTTCCTTGCCGTTTTCATCGAGCACGCGCGCGCCCATGCTCTCGGTGTACTTGGTGCCCAGCTTGAAGATGTGCCCAATCTCCACCGCCTTGGCCACCTTCAGCGGCTCGCCGCACACCGGGCATCCCTCGCCCTCGGCGGCATTGCGAATGTCCGCGGCCACCGTCCACGTAAAGTCACGTCCCGGCGTCACATTGCGATAGTGGTAATCGAGCTTGTTCGCGCCCGCCACCAGATTCCTGCGGCCTTCGAGTCCGAGATCCAGAACCACGTTCAGCCCGCCATCCCGCAGCTTCTTTGCCGGAGTCAGCCCCACCGGGCCCAGGTATCCCGCCGGACCGTGCATCCACTGCTCCAGCTCCTCGGCCTGCATCGGGCGCAGCTCCGTCGCGCCCACCACCGCCAGCAGCTTGGTCTCATTCACAAAATGGTCGCCACGCAAGAACGCCGTCACCGGCTCCCACGTGCTTTTCTTGCCGTCCTCACTCGGAACCTCGGCCATGTACGCCACGCACTTGATGTCTGAGTGCGGCTGCATGCCCAGAAACTTGCAGATATCGGCAATCGCCGCCTGGCCGGGCGTCGAGATCAGCTCCGGCTGGCCATCGCCCGTTGCCGCCAGCTCCTCGACCGGCGCCAGCTTCGACGCCGCCTTCTCCATGTTAGCCGCGTAGCCGCACTGGGCGCAGCTCGCAATCAGGTCTTCCCCCGCGTCGGTGTAGACCATGAACTCCTGCGAACCCGAACCGCCCATCGCGCCCGAGTCCGCTTCGACCACGACAAAGTTCAACCCGCAGCGCGTGAAGATTGCGCGGTACGCGGCGTCATGCAGGTCATAGCTCTTGTCGAGCCCGGCCTGATTCAGGTCAAACGAGTAGCTGTCCTTCATCAGGAACTGGCGCACGCGCAGCAGCCCTGAGCGCGGACGCGGCTCATCGCGAAACTTGTTCTGAATCTGGTACCAGATCTGCGGCAACTGCTTGTAGCTGCGCAGCTCGCTGCGGGCAATGTCGGTCATGACCTCTTCATGCGTCATGCCCAGGCACAGCTCCGCGCCCTTGCGGTCCTTCAGCCGGAACATGTTGTCGCCCATCACCGTCCAGCGGCCGCTTTCGCGCCACAAATCCGCGGGATGAATCGCCGGCAGCAGAAACTCCTGCCCGATCTTGTCCATCTCCTCGCGCACAATGCCCACGATCTTGTTGATGGAGCGCTGCCCGAAAAGCAGGTACGAATAAATGCCCGCGCCAAGCTGCCGAATGTATCCGGAGCGCAGCAGAAACTTGTGGCTGGCAACTTCAGCGTCAGAGGGAGCTTCGCGCAGGGTGGGAACAAACAGCCGGGACCAACGATGCATGCAGGGTTTTCTACCTTTTCGGGCTCAGCCGGCCCGGGGAAATTTCACTCGGAAATACCCTGATTTTACCTGCTGTGCCGGTCAGCCCACAGCGCCAGTGCGGCGCAATCCGCGGGCTGACCCGGAAATGAAGCAAAAACAGATCGTCCGCAGGCAGACCCTATTCGCTCTGCGGCCAGTCGGGCTGCTCCATCAGAGTCTTCGCCGCTTCCTCCAGAGACTGATTCGGCTGCGCGGGTTGGAAGTCCGTATCGATCTCGTCTTCGTTCTGGCTGATCGTCTTGAAGAAGAGAATGTGCCCGTTGATGTGAACGTGCGTGGCCACGATCTCCCACACATGCGGCTGCAGTTCCTTGCGCTCCACATCAAAGGTGCCGCCCTTGTTCATCCGTCCCAGGATTCCCCAGCCGAAGGTCACGTCATGAATCAGTTTGCCCTTGAATGTCTTGATGCGGTACTGGTGCCGGTCCACGACCATTTCACCGGCCATCGCGACAAACACCCGCGATTCCATCGTCGGAGGGTTGAAGTTCGGATTCGGCTTGTAGGTCAGCGTAATGTCTTTGTCGTTTTCGCTGGCAATCTTCCAGAGAAAGGCATTCGGCAGCATGCGCAGCAACTGTTCGGTCTGCTGGGCGTCATGCTGGTCTGCCTTGCGCTTCTTGTCCTGCAGGCTCGGGCTGTTGACGTAAGTATTTACCTTGGCCTGCTGCTGCGCGATGGGGATGGCGTTGCCATTCAGCTTGGTCACGCGCGACACCGAGCCGTGCGTGGTGGTCTGCACCACGATGCTGTACTTGTTCTTCTGCGGCGTGACGTCATGATCGCGATAAATGAACACGGAGTGGTCGTTTTGATCGGCCGCCAGTTCGGTCTTGATGGCAGTCCACACCAGGTCGTTGATCTGCTTCTGGCTCTCCTGCGGGTTCTGCGCCAGGGCCGCGCGAGGGATGAGCGAAACCGATGCAATCACAACGCAGAGAAAAAGGCCGGATAGTTTCATAAGTTTTGTTTTCGATGCTCCTGAAATTGTGTGCACAGCTTCTAGGATGCCGAATCAGCCCGGATGGCCCCAGGCAACCTTTCTGATGCTATCTCCTTCATTGCGCGGCAGAAAACCCCTTTATCGCGGCAGATTTTGATTCCGCTGCGCGCCTATCTCCGCCGTTACACTGGTGTTATGAGCGTTCCTTCCACCACAACGCTGCGCGTCCGCTATGCGGAAACCGATCAGATGGGCGTTGTCTACTATGCCAATTACCTCATCTGGTGCGAGCTGGGCCGCGTCGAGTTTCTGCGCCAGCTCGGCTTCGACTACAAGTCCATGGAGGCCCAAGACGGCTGCATGCTCCCCGTCGTCGAGGCCAATTGCCGCTACAAATCGCCCGCCCGCTATGACGACCTTATCCGCATCGAGACGCGCGTGACCGGCCTGCGCCAGCATGTCATCAAGTTTGGCTATCGCATTCTACGTGCTGAATCCGGCGAGCTGCTCGCCGAGGCCGAGACCGTCCACGTCGTCGTGGACGCAGCCATGCGCAAACAGCCCATGCCGGAGAAATACGCTCAGGCCATCCGCGCCACCATGACGCAGGATGTGTCGCCCGCCGCACCGTAGGAGACAGCCTTTACAGCAGGTCGTCTTCTTCCAGTTTTTTAATTTGCTCCATGGTGACCTTGGGGTACGAAGGCAGATCGGGAATAATCAGCCCATTTTCTGCTTGAAGCGCAGACGGCCCGCGAAATAATCCTGCAAAGCAGTCATACTCGCGGTAAGCGAGTCTGCTTCCTGTTGCAGGTCTGACCCGTCCTTTCGTTCTGCCATTGCGTTTGCCCTCCCGCAATGCGCCACCCTAAGCCATCAGGCTGCGAGGCTTCACATTTTCGCGAATGAACTGCACCGTCGTATCCAGCGGAGTGCCCGGGCCAAAGATGGCCGCCACGCCCTTTGACTTCAAAAACTCGACATCCTGCTCAGGGATCGTACCGCCGACCACCACCAGGATGTCCCCGGCCTCGCGCTCGGCCAGCAGCGCCGTGACACGCGGCACAATGGCATTGTGCGCGCCAGACAGAATGCTCAGCCCGATGCAGTCCACGTCTTCCTGCACGGCGGCATTCACAATCATCTCCGGCGTCTGGCGCAGCCCGGTGTAGATGACCTCCATCCCGGCATCGCGCAATGCGCGGGCAATCACTTTGGCGCCACGGTCATGGCCATCCAGCCCTGGCTTGGCGACCAGGACACGAATCGGGGTAGTGCGTTGGGGTGTGCTCATAGCAGACAGGTGAGATTATCACAGCGCCGGTTCGCCCAGCGACTCAAGCACGGCCTGCCGCTCGGCTTCCCGCAGGTTGCCGGCCAGAGCGAGCGCCTGCCGCCGCAGTTCCGCGGCCTCGTCCTGGGCCTGCCTCTCCCCGGCTCTTCTGGCGGCGGCCAGCAGCGCATCCACGGCGGGTCTCCACTCTCCGGCGGCCTCAAAGTGCTGGGCGATCTCCCGCGCCACATCGGCCTCGCGTCCGGCAAACAGCTCTTCCAACCGCCGCGCAATGCGTCCATGCCGCCGCCCCCGGCGGGCAGCCGTCTGGCGGTCATAGAGCACCTCGCGATACAGCCCATGCACAAATACAAAAAAGGTTGATCGCGAACCGTCCGGCAGCTCATCCACACCGCCCCGGTGAATGAAGTGCACCCGCCGCGCCAAATCCTCGCAGGCTTCTTCCGCTTCCGCAGCATCTCTTTCGAGCGCCGCCGCCACGGCCCATGCCGGAAACGCAACTCCCATCAGGCTGCCGGCTTCGAGCAGCGTCTGCTCTTCGGCGCTCAGTTGCTCCATCTCCAGCGCAATCATCTGGGCCAGCCCGGACGGCACGCGCCGTTCCACTGTTTCAAATGGAGCGCGCGCCTTCCACGGGCCTGCCTCCTGTTCCTGCACCAGGATGCGCTCTCCCATCAGGTGCTCCAGCAGGGCCACAGCAAACAGAGGGTTTCCCTCCGAATGCCGGTGTACAAAGCCCGCCAGCCCGGCCGGCAGCTCGGCCTGTCCCAGTTTCGCGGCCAGCAGCGTCTGCATGGAGCGCAGCGTCAGCGGCTGCAGGCAAATTTCGCTGCTCAGGTGCCGCGTCACCAGTTCCTGCATCAATCGCTGCGAATCCGGCATGGCCGCGGCGTCCAGCGTGCGCACCGTCGCCACGACCAGCAGCTTTGCCGGTGCGCGCCGTCTTGCCAGCGCCGAGATCAGGTCCAGCGTATAGGTGTCGGCCCATTGCAGGTCTTCCAGCACCAGCAGCAGAGGCGCATCCGCGGCCACGGCTTCGAGCGCGGCCATCACGTTGCCCGGCAGCCGTTCCTGCGGCGCCACCATGCGTTCTCCCGCGCCGCCGCGCCCCACGGCAGAGAGCCACGCCGGGGCCAGCCGGGCCAGGGCCGCGCAGGCCGTCTCGGCGCTGGTGCTGGCGCACAAGGCGCGCAGCGCTTCCGTCACCGGATAATACGGCTCCCGCGCCGCCAGCCCATCCACGCACTGGCCGCGCGCGATCGTCGCGCTGCCAGAGGCTTCCAGCTCGCCGGCAAACGCGTCCACCAGCGTGGTCTTGCCCATGCCGGTTTCGCCGGTCACCCACACGACGCGCCGCTGGCCGCCGCTCGCGCTGCGAAACTCCGCCCGCAACCGGGCCAGCTCCGCCTCGCGGCCAGCCAGGGCCGGCGCAGCCAAAGCCGCATCGGGCACCGCAGCCGCATCTGCCGCTTTGGGCGAAGAAGGCAAATACGTGCTCACCGCGGCTACAAATTGATAGCCTCGCTTCGGCAGTGTTTCAATGTACTTCGGTTCTCCGGCGTCATCGCCCAGCACCTTGCGCAGGTCGAGCACATAGGTGCGCAGAATCTGGGGCTGCACAAAGGTCTCCGGCCACAACGCATCCAGAATCTCGTCATGCGTCACCAGACGCCCCGGATGCTCCACCAGGTACTCCAGCACCGCAAACGGCCGCGGCCGCACGGCAATTCTCTTTGAGCCGCGCCACAGACACTGGTTCCCGGCATCGAGCCGGAATGCGCCAAACTGCTTCATCGGGCCGGGGCACTCCATGCAAAAAATGGGGAAGTCATGCTCATCCACACCGGGCTGCGCAGGGCAGTATGCCGATCATACTGTGAGATGGGGCCCGCAAAGAATGGGCTTGTGATGGTTACGCAGAGAAAGCGTGCGATGTTCCCGCCGGCATGCCGGCGCGCTATTTCTCGCGGGCGACCACAAAGTCCGGCACCCAGAGCAGGGCGCGTTTGTAGTCGGACTCAGGCAGAAAATTCAGAGCCTGCCGCGCGGCTTCCGCATACTCAAAGGCGGTGTTCATCGCGTACTCCACCGAGCCATTGCGCTTGAGCGCCGCCAGAATCTGCTCATGGCTCACGCGCTCAAAGTTCTGGTCTTCGAGCACCGTCAAAATGGCCGCGCGCTCTTCCGCGCCGCCGTTCTCCAGCGCGTGAATCACCGCCATCGTGGCTTTGCCCTCGCGCAGGTCGCTCGCCACCGGCTTGCCCAGCACCTCTTCGGTTGCCGTCAGGTCGAGCACGTCATCCACAATCTGAAACGCCAGTCCCAGGTTGCGCCCGTACTCGCCCATGCATTCTTCCTCGGCATCGGTCGCCTTGGCCAGCACCGCGCCCAGACGCATCGACACCTCAAAGAGGCATGCCGTCTTGCGGTAGATCAGGTCGTAGTACTCCTGCGAATTCACCTGGCGGCCCAGCGTCTCCAACTGCATCAGCTCGCCCTCGACCATCTGCTGCGTCAGCCCGATCAGCAGGTCGAGCACGCGGAAGTTGCGCTCTTCGAGCGCCACGCGAAAGGCCTGCATGTAGAGCCAGTCGCCGGCCAGCACGCACTTGGCGTTGCCCCACGTGGTGTTGGGGGAGGGCCGTCCCCGGCGCATGTCCGCCGCATCAATGATGTCGTCATGCACCAGCGTGGCCGTGTGCACCATCTCCACCACCGCGCCCAGACGGGTCGCGCCCGGTCCACGGTAGCCCTGGCTGCGCGCGGAAAGCAGCAGCAGCGAAGGCCGGATGCGCTTGCCGCCGCCCTCGCGCAGGTATTCGGCAATCTCGGTGATCACCTGCACCCGTGAGACAGCAGCGGTCTCGAACTCGCGTTCGATTTCGAGGAGATCGTCGTGCAGCAGATCGAAGATCTCTTTGGCCGTGGCTATCGTGGGTGTGCTCACTCGTGCTCCGTTAATTAAATGCGTTTGCTGCTAGTTGGACCGGTAGTTCGTAAACTGCATGTCGATGCCGAAGTCGTGGCCTTTCAGCAGCGCAATCACTTCCTGCAGGGTATCGCGATCCTTGCTCGAAACCCGCACCGTATCCCCTTGTATGGATGCCTGCGCCTTCTTCTTCGAGTCTTTAATCAGTTTCACAATATCCTTGGCCTTCTCCGTCGGAATGCCCTGCTGCAGCGTCACCTTCTGCCGCACGCTTGAGCCCGTGGCCGGTTCCAGCTTGCCCCACGTGAGCGCCTTGAGCGAGATGGCGCGCTTGACCATCTTCTGCTGCAGAATCTCTTTCACCGCTTCCAGCTTGTATTCATCGGCAGAGGCAAGCTGCACGGCTTCGGTGCCCTCGATCGTGATTTCGGACTTCGAATCCTTCAGATCAAAGCGCGTCTTGATCTCCTTGAGCGCCTGATCGACGGCGTTGCGCACTTCCTGCAGGTCGATCTTGCTCACCACATCAAATGAGTTGTCGCTGGCCATAATGAAATATCTCTTCCATAGATTAAATGCACAAAGCCCCGTCAGGGATACTGCCGGGCTCTCAGACGCTCACTGCCGTGCCGAAAAACGCGCCAAAGTTTTGGGTGGTGCGCAAAGCGGCCTCTTCCGGAGCGATTTGCCGCAACCCGCCCAACGTTACGGCGACTTCTTTCACCCACGCCGGCTCGTTGCGCTTGCCCCGGTTCGGCACCGGAGCCAGAAACGGGCAATCGGTCTCGATCAGCATGCGGTCGAGCGGCACCTGCAGGGCCGCATCGCGAATCGCTTGCGCCTTGGGGAAGGTGATGTTGCCGGCAAACGAAGTCAGAAAGCCCATATCCATCGCCCGGCGCGCGTGCTGCCACTCGCCGGTGAAGCAGTGCAGAATGCCGCCAAGCCCCGTCGGCTTCCACTCCGACTCCAGTTGCGCCAGCGTATCGTCCCATGCGTTGGTGCTGTTGTCTGAAGGGCGGCAGTGAATGATGATGGGCCGCTTGTGCTTCGCCGCCAGCGCCATCTGCCGCGAAAACGCGTCCTGCTGCACCTCGCGCGGCGAATGGTCATAGTAGTAGTCCAGGCCAATCTCGCCGCAGGCAATGACCTCGGGCCGGGCCAGCAACTCATCCAGCCGGGCCAGCGCCTCGTCCGTCGCATACTGCGCTTCGTGGGGATGAATTCCCGCGCTTGCCCATATCTTTGGCACGCCCGGCTTTCCGGCATACTCGCGGCTCAACTCGGCTGCGCGATGCATCGTCTCCGGCCCGTCGCCGATGCCGATGGAGAGAATCCCCCGCACGCCCGCCTCCCACGCCCGCGCGAGCATCGCCTCGCGGTCGTCGTCGTACCGTGCGCTATCCAGATGTGCGTGCGAATCAATCATCGGCAATCTCTGTCCTGCGTTTGGACGGCTAGTCCCTATTTGAGCTTTGCCCCGTTCTCAATCGGCTCATGAAAGCCCGCCAGCACAGCCTTGCCGCCCTCGACCGAAGCCGCCAGCAGCATGCCGTTTGACTCCAGCCCCCGCATCTTGCGCGGAGCCAGATTGGCCACGATCACAATCTGACGCCCAATCAACTGCTCGGGCTCGTAGGATTCGGCAATCCCGGCCAGAATCTGCCGCGTCTCGGTGCCCAGGTCCACTTCGAGCCGCAGCAGCTTGTCGGCCTTGGGAACGCGCTCGGCCACCTTCACCTGCGCCACGCGCAACTCGACCTTCAGGAAATCGTCGATGCTGATCTTGCCCTCGGGCAGTTCCGGCGCAGGCTTGGCAGCGGGTGCAGCGGCCGGCTTCTTGGCCACCAGCTCCTGCACCATGCCCGCAATGGCCGTCTCAAAAGCCGCCGCCGCCGAGGCTTCGCTGGTGGTCTCCGCCAGCGCCACCGCAAGCCCATCGATCGCTGCCCGCAGCTTTGAAGCATGCGCCGGTGCTGCCGCACCAGCCGCTGAGACTGCGGGTGCCCCCTCCTTCGTCTCTGGCGGTGCCCCATTCAAGCCCGTTGTTGGCTTGAGTGGGGTATTTTCTGCTGTCCCCGCGTTATCTCCGGACGCCTCAGTCTTCACCACGTTGTTCGCTTCCATCTCCTGCATCCTTGCCACCGCTTCCTTTTCCGCGCGCGGAAAAACCGGTCCCAGCACGCCGAGCTTTGTGCCCGGTTTCAGACCGCCCCACGCCAGATTCTTCAACTCGCCGCGCTTTGCCGCGGCCTCCATGTCGCCCAACCCAAGCTGCGCCCAGACCTGCGCCGCCGCCCACGGCATCACCGGATACACCAGCGCCGTAATCACGCGAATTGCCTCCGCCGCCGTGTACAGCGCGCGCGCCCGCAGCGCGGCCTGCGCGTCATCGGCGACGCCTTCCTTCTGCTTCCACGGCGCCTGCGCCGTCAGGTAGCCATCCACCGCGCCCACCAGCGCCCAGACGGTTTCGAGCGCGCGGGAGAAATCGAGCCCTGCCATCTGCTCGTCAAAGGCGGTCAACGTGCGCGTTGCAGCCTCGCCAATCTCTGCCGAAGCCCCGTCGTTCGCCGGCACCACCCCGTCGAAGTACTTCTGAATCATCGACAGCGTGCGGCTCACCAGGTTCCCATAGCCATTCGCCAGATCGGCGTTGTACCGCTGGACTAAAGCATCGAAGGAAAAGCTGCCATCTTGCCCGAAGACCACTTCCCGCAGCAGGAAATACCGCAGCACATCCGCGCCAAGCCGGTCCTGCTCCGCTTTCGGCAGATCGGGCTTCATTGCCCCGAACACATCCAGAATCGTCTCCGCGCGCACAATGTTCCCGCGCGACTTTGACATCTTGTTCTGCTCAAACAGGAGCCACCCATGCGCCACAATGCTCTTGGGCAAGGGCAGCCCGGCGGCCATCAGAAACGCCGGCCAGTAGACGCAGTGAAAGCGGCTGATCTCCTTGCCGATGATGTGCAGGTCCGCCGGCCAGAACTTCGCAAACCGCGCCCGCGCCGCCGCGTCCTCGCTCTCCCATCCGAGCGAAGTGATGTAGTTGGCCAGCGCGTCCATCCACACGTAGATCACGTGCTTCTCATCGCCCGGAACAGGAATGCCCCAGTTGAAGCTTGTGCGGCTGATCGAGAGATCCTTGAGGCCGCTGCGCACAAACGACAGCACCTCGTTGCGCCGCGTCTCCGGCTGAATGAACTGCGGATGCGCCTCGTAATACTCCAGCAGCGTGCGTTCAAAGGCTGACAGCTTGAAGAAGTAGTTCTCTTCGCTCACCGTTTCGGTGATGCGCCCGCAGTCGGGGCAGGCAATCCCCGGCGGCCCGTCCACATAGGCCTCGTCTGACACGCAGTACTGCCCCGTGTAGGTGCCCTTGTAGATGTACCCGCGCTCCTTCAGCAGCGCAAACAGCTTCTGCACGCCGCGCTTGTGCCGTGGCTCGGTCGTGCGAATGTAGTCGTCATACTCGAGCCCCATCCGGTCCCACAGCGCGCGAAACTTGGCCGATACCTCGTCGGTAAACTCCTGCGGAGAGCAGCCGGCCTTCTCTGCCGAGCGCTCAATCTTCTGCCCATGCTCATCGGTGCCGGTCAAGAACCAGGTTTCGACGCCCAGGGCGCGCTTGCGCCGCGCAATCGTGTCCGCGACCAGCGTCGTGTACGAGGTGCCGATGTGCGGACGCGCGTTGACGTAATAAATCGGAGTCGTGAGGTAAAACTTCTTGGATTCAGGCATGAGGAAAGCGCTTGCGAGCCGGGCTCGCGATCGAGAGAAACTCCCTCTATCTTAAGGCATTCCCCGCCATGAGCATCGGGTGCCCAGGTCCGTCTTTCCGGACCTGGGATTCTCTACTCTCGATCTGCATGGCTTCAGCCCGGTGCCTCATTCAAGCCAGCCGTTGGCTTGAGTGGGGTTGTTTTCCTTCCCGCGCGATAAAATCACAGAGAAATCAGAGAAAAAATCCAGCAATATCCCCGGTGACTGACCCGTGTATCTGACCCAGCAAAGCCTTCTGCGCGAGCGCCTCCACGCCCTGCTGCTCGAACTCTACCAACTCGATCTCTCCACCTTCGCAATCGAGCAGCCCCCTGAGAGCAAATTCGGCGACTACGCCCTGCCGCTCGCCTTCGAGCTGGCCCGCGCCCTGCGCAAAGCGCCCCGCAAAATCGCCGAGGAGATCGTCGCTGCCCTCGCCGCCCATCCCATCCCCGGCTTTGCTGCCTTTGAGGTGGCCGGCGCCGGATACATCAACGCCCGCCTCGACCGCTCTGCCGCCGCGCACGCCATGGCCGCCGCTCCTGAGCTGCCCGCCAACTCCGCGCCCCTGCACGCTCTCGTCGAGCACACCAGCATCAACCCCAACAAGGCCGCGCACGTAGGCCACCTGCGCAATGCCATCCTCGGCGACACCTTCGTGCGCCTGCTGCGCGCCGCCGGCCACAACGTCGATGTGCAGAACTACATCGACAACACCGGCGTTCAGGTTGCCGATATCGTCGTTGCCCTCCAGCATCTTCAAGGCCTCGACCTCGCCGCTGTCCAGTCGCTCATGCAGCGCCTTGCCGCCGAAGGCCAGCGCATCGACTTCTACTGCTGGGACCTCTACGCCCGCGTCTCGCAGTGGTACGAGGCCGATCCCGAGCAGAAGGCCGCCCGCAAGCAGCTCCGCCTTGATATCCTCCATGCCATTGAGCACGGCGGCAACGACTCCGCGGCCATCGGCGACCTCATCGCCACGGCCGTCCTCCGCCGCCACCTCGAAACCATGCTCCGCCTCGGCATCGAGTACGACTTCCTGCCTCGCGAGAGCGAAATCCTCCACCTGCGCTTCTGGGACATGGCCTTCGAGCAGATGAAGGCCAAAGGCGTGCTCTACTTCGAGACGGAAGGCAAAAACAAGGGCTGCTGGGTCATGACCCGCCCGGGTGCTGGCCGCACGGGCGATCCGCTTCGCGTCGCGGACGAGACATCTCCGGTCAGCGAAGCGTCCGTACCAGACGAAGACGCCAAGGTCATCGTCCGCTCCAACGGCACCGTCACCTACGTGGGCAAAGACATTGCCTACCACCTCTGGAAGTTCGGCCTGCTCGGCAAGGACTTCGGCTACCAGACGTTTTTCGATTATCCGAATCACACCTGCTGGATCTCCGCCGCAACCGGCGACGCCGCGCACCCCCACTTCGGCGACGCGCAGGCCATCTACAACGTCATCGACTCCCGCCAGTCTGACCCGCAGGCCAACGTCATCGAGGCTCTGCGCGGCATGGGCTACACCGAGCAGGCCGCCCGCTACACCCACTTCTCCTATGAGATGGTCGCCCTCACCCCGCGCTGCGCCCTCGATCTCGGCTACCAGGTGCCCGAAGAAGACCTCACCCGGCCCTACATCGAGGTCTCCGGCCGCAAGGGCTTCGGCGTCAAGGCCGATGACCTCATCGACAAGCTCATCGAGGCCACGCAATCCGAGGTCGCCAGCCGCCATCCCGAACTGCCAAAAGAGGAGCAGGCCCAGACCGCCCGCCAGATCGCCGTCGGAGCGCTGCGCTACTTCATGCTGAAGTACACGCGCAACACCGTCATCGCCTTCGACTTCAAAGACGCGCTCAGCTTCGAGGGCGAGACCGGGCCCTATCTCCAGTACGCCGCCGTCCGCACGCGCAGCATCTTCCGCAAGGCAGACATGACTCCGGACGAGGCCCTTTCCGCGCTCGCCGCTCTGCCCGCCGATCGCATTGCGCCCTTCCTCACCGGCGAAGAGGCCGAGGCCATCTGGGCCGTCTGGCTCCGCGCCGGCAAAACCGCACTTCTGCTGGAGCAGTGCATTCAGACCGCCGAGCCGGCCTACCTCGCCAAGCATGCCTTCCAGCTCGCGCAGGACTTCAGCAACTTCTACCGCCGCCACCACATCCTCACCGAAGAGGACGCGGCCAAGAAGACTCTGCTGCTCGCCACCGCCGCCGTCGCCCAGCGCGAACTCATCCGCTCGCTCGCCTGGCTGGGCATCGACGCCCCCGAAGTCATGTAGGGTTTCACAAAAGAACGAACGGAAAGGTGCCCCATTCAAACCATCCGTTGGTTTGAGTGGGGTTGTTTGTTTCTCCCCTGACGGGAGCCACTGGTCCGTGTTTTCGGACCTGGTATGCAGCCAGCCTCCCGGGGCCATCCAGCCTCACCAATCGTCATGGGGTGTTCATCCCCCAACACGTATCATTCAGGTGAAATCGTCCCTGAGGCACGCCGATCCTACCCTTTGGAATCACCATTCTCGATCTCAGCGCCTACATCGGCCTGGCCGCCGTCGGGCTTATCGCCGTCAACCTGCTGCTGGGCATGCTCATCTCCCTGCGCTACAGCCCCATGCGGCACTGGCCCCACCGCCATTGGAACCACTTCGCGCTCCATCGCTGGACCGCCTATCTATCCCTGGTCACGCTGTTTCTGCACCCGGCTGTCCTGCTGCTGGCCGCCCGCCCGCACTTCCGCCTCTTTGACCTTCTGGTGCCCATCCACTCGCCCCTGCAGCCCACCATCAACGTGCTGGGAGCCATCGCCCTCTATCTGCTCCTCGTGGTCATCGGCACGTCCATGCTGCGCCACCGCATGCCCCGACGCCTGTGGCGCGGCCTGCACTATCTGGTTTATCCGGCTGCCGTGCTGCTGCTGCTCCACAGCCTGCTGACAGACCCCAATCTCATCAACGGCCACCCGGACTACACCGACGGCGGCAAGGTCTTCGTCGAGATCACCATCCTCGTGGTGGCCGCGGCCTCCTGGGTTCGCTACCGGCTTCGCGGCAAAGGCCTTCGCCCGCTCAAGTAGCAACCATTTCTGGAATCTCCCTCGCTGCAAAGAACCGCCCCTTGTGGACCACAACCGGGGACTGACAACCGGCGCCCAAACGAAAACAGGCGCTCCCTGAGGAGCGCCTGCTGGCGGGCAAAGCCCGCGTATGCCCGAACGGCCAGTTCAGTCGCGGCTTTGGAACTTCGACATCAGCCGCAGAATCTCAAGGTACAGCCACACCAGCGTGACCATCAGCCCAAAGGCGCCGTACCACTCCATGTATTTCGGAGCGCCCGACCGCGCGGCCGACTCGATGAAGTTGAAGTCCAGCACCAGGTTGAGCGCCGCAATGCCCACAATGACCAGGCTGATGCCGATGCTCAGCGGGCTTGAGCTGTACATCAGCCCCTGTCCGATGTTGAAGAAGCCAAGCACCATCTCCACGATGTAGAAGAGGAAGATCGCGCCCGTGGCCGCCATCACGCCCATCTGAAACTTGCGTGTCACCTTGATGACGCCCGACTTGTAGAGCATCAGCAGCACCAGCATCGTGCCAAAGGTGAGGCTCACCGACTCGATGGCGATGCCCGGAAACCGCAGCTCAAACATCGCCGAGATGCCGCCCAGCGCCAGCCCTTCAAAGAGCGCGTAGATCGGGGCCGTCACCGGCGACCACTCCGCCTTGAACGAGGTGACCAGCGCAAAGATCAGCCCGCCGATCAGGCCCAGAATCATCAGGCCGTTCACCGCCGCCGGTCCCGCGGTGAAGAATACATGCCATGAGAAGGCTGCCGTCGCCATGGCGCACAGCAGCAGAATGCCCGTTTTGTTCACCGTGCCCTGCAGCGTCATCGTCTCGCCAAAGGCCATCGGCTGGCCGCGGAAGACGCGCTCGTTCAAAGCCGGATTGGAAGTACGCATCAGTTGTGCCACAAACTTTCTCCTGAATCCCTTACCTGATCTTTAGATATAGGACGTGCCCCGCGGGATTCGGTGAGAGCCACTGCCACCGCCGCAAACCCCGTCAGGATTTTCACGGCGGCAAAAGGCATCTCTCCAACCCCCATTGTCATCCCGAGCGGAGCGCAGCGCAGTCGAGGGACCTGCAGTCTCCTCAGCGCGCCAGCGCCCCGGCGTCCTCGCGCAGCCAGCCATACAGCGGAAACTGGTTGGCCATCTCGGTCACTTCGCCGTGAATGCGCTCGAGCATGCTCTCGTTATTGCGATGTTCCAGCGCGCTCACAATCCACTGGGCAATCTGCTTCATCTCGGCTTCCTTCATGCCGCGCGTGGTCAGCGCGGGCGTGCCGATGCGAATGCCCGAGGGCTTCAGCGGGGGATTCGTGTCGTAAGGAATCGCGTTCTTGTTCACCGTGATGCCCGCCTTGCCCAGAGCGGCCTCGGCTTCGCTGCCCAGAATGCCCTTGGCAAAGACGTCGATCAGCATCAGGTGCGTGTCTGTGCCGCCGGAGATGATGCGGTACCCATGCCCGGCCAGCGCGGCGGCCAGCGCGCGCGCGTTGTTCACAATCTGCTGGGCATACTTTGAGAAATCCGGCTGCAGCGCCTCGCGAAAGGCGACGGCCTTGGCCGCCATGATGTGTACCAGCGGCCCACCCTGCTGGCCCGGGAAGACCGACTTGTCCACTGCCGCCGCATGCTCCTGCCGGCACAGAATCAGCCCCGAGCGCGGTCCGCGCAGCGTCTTGTGCGTGGTCGTCGTCACAATGTGAGCGTGCGGCACCGGCGAGGGATGCGCGCCGCCGGCCACCAGCCCGGCAAAGTGCGCCATGTCCACCAGCAGGAACGCGCCCACCTTGTCGGCAATCTGCCGCATGCGGGCAAAGTCAAAGATGCGGGGATAGGCGCTGCCGCCGCCGATGATCATCTTCGGTTGCTCCCGGACGGCAATCGCTTCCAGCTCGTCATAGTCGATGGTCTCGGTGTCCTTGCGCACGCCGTAGGAGGCCACGCGGTAGAGCTTGCCCGAGAAGTTGAGCTTGTGCCCGTGCGTCAGGTGGCCGCCGTGCGCGAGGTCGAGGCCCAGAATGGTGTCGCCCGGCTGAATGATCGACATATAGGCCGCGGCATTGGCCTGCGAGCCGGAGTGCGGCTGCACGTTCGCATGCTCCGCGCCAAAAAGCTGCTTTGCGCGGTCGCGCGCCAGATTCTCCACCACGTCGGCGAACTCGCAGCCGCCATAGTAGCGGCGTCCGGGATAGCCCTCGGCGTACTTGTTGGTGAAGACCGAGCCGGCGGCTTCGAGCACGGCACGGCTGACGAAGTTCTCCGAGGCAATCATTTCGAGGCCCTCATGCTGGCGGAGCACTTCATGGTCAATGGCGGCAGCGACGTCGGGGTCGCTCTGGGCGAGGGACAGGCTCATGCGGTCGGACATGCTGCGATTGTAGCGTTCCCCGGGCCGCCTTGGCATCCGCAATGCGCGCCCGGGCATTTTCCCCGCACCCTTGCCTGCCGATGTACCTGCACCGCCGATGGGGCAAAATTTATGCGAATTGTCACCGCCTGTTGACGTGGAATTCGCCGCTTTCGCCGATGCTTTGAGGTGAGGGAACCCATGCGAATGCGCGGCATGCTGTATCTCTTCACCCATTGGAACTGGAAGGCCGCCCTGGTCGTCGGCCTCATTCGCGGCGGAGCCTGCGTGGCCGCCCTCACGGGCCTCACGATGCACGCCCGGCAGACCTTCGGACTGGTCGAGTTCGCCTACGTGCTCGCGACGTCCGGCTTTGCCTCAGCCCTGCAGCAGCAGTCGCTCGGCGTCAAAGACCGCCGCATGGGCTGGGTGCTCTGCGTGGTCCTCATCCCCTTCGCCTCGCTCGGCCTCGATGCCCTGTGCCATCTCTGGATTAACGGCGTCGGCGGCAAACAGATCGGCCTGATCGCGTGTATTTTTACGCTGGTCTCGGCGATGTTCCACTGGTTCATCATGAGCAAGGGAGCCATGCTGGTCGGCGAGGACTCCCGCCCGCTGCTCGACGACATGCTGCGCATGCCGAAGCTGACGGTCCTCTTCGTGGCCGAGCCGGTGCTGGCAGGGTGGAAGCTCGCGAAGAGCGTGATGAGACCGGTCGCGCAGGTGGTGGATGAGCCGGCCGAAGAGCTGGTGGCCTGATTCCTTCGTTGACTGGATGCGTCATTCTGAGGCCGCAGGCCGAAGAATCCCGGCGAGGTTTCGGTCACGGATGCATAGTGAGTTTTCTGCCACCATGCAGAACATGAATATCTATGGGAGAAACTCCAAGCTGCATATGTGCGGCCAGCATCCCCGGGATTCTTCGCTTCGCTCAGAATGACGCCGTGAAAGTTGAGGCGGTCCGGTTCTTGCTTCTTATCCCTGCCTCTTACGGTTATTGCTCCGATTTACGCGTCCAGCTTCTTCACGACCAGCTCATTCACCAACCCGGGATTTGCCTGTCCCTTTGACAGTCGCATCACCTGGCCCACGAAGAATGCGGCCACCGTCTTCTTGCCGGCGCGGTACTGCTCCACCTGCTTGGGATTGGCGGCAATCGCCTCTTCCACAAACTTCTCGATGGCGCTGGTGTCGCTGATCTGCTCGGGCTTCTCGCGCTCATAGACCACGCCGAAGTCCTCGCCCTTCTCAAAGCTGATGTCAAAGAGCTGCTTGAGCTGCTTGGACGACAGCTTGCCCTCTTCGGCCAGATCGGCGGCCTGCGCGATGCCGGCCATTGAAATGGGCGACTGCTCCAACTCCAACCCCGCGGCCTTGAGGCGGCTGGTCAGCTCGCTCTGAATCAGGTTGGCCACGCGCTTCGGGCTCTTCGCCGTCTTGGCGGCGGCTTCAAACTGGTCGGCAAAGGCGCGGGTTGCGGTCAGCGTCTGCGCGTCCTGCTCGCTGATCTCATACTGGGCCACCATGCGGGCGCGGCGCGCCTCGGGTAGCTCGGGCAGCTCGTCGGCGCGCTGCTGGCGAAACGCTGCGCTCACGACGAGCGGCGGCAGATCCGGCTCAGGGAAGTAGCGGTAGTCGTGCGCCTGCTCCTTGGAGCGCATGGAGTAGGTGCGGCCCTCGCCGGCATTCCAGAGGCGCGTCTCCTGCACCACGCGCTGGCCGCTCTCAATGACCTCAATCTGGCGCTCGATTTCGTACTCCAGCGCCGCGCGAATGTAGCGGAAGCTGTTGACGTTCTTTACCTCGGCCTTGGTGCCAAACTTTTCCGCGCCGCGCAGCCGCACGCTCACGTTGGCGTCGCAGCGCAGCGAGCCTTCTTCCATGTTGCAGTCGGAGACGCCGGTGTAGAGCAGAATCTCCTTGAGCCGCGTGAGGTACTCGTAGGCCTCGTCGGGCGTGCGAATGTCGGGCTCGCTCACAATCTCAATCAGCGGCGTGCCGCAGCGGTTCAGGTCGACCGAGGTGAACTTCGCCGAATCCGGAAGCCCGTCATGCAGGCTCTTGCCCGCGTCCTCTTCCATGTGCAGGCGCGTGATGCCGATGCGCTTGACACCCTGCGGCGTCGGCACGTCGATGTACCCATGCTCGGCGAGCGGCTTGTCAAACTGCGAGATCTGGTAGCCCTTGGGCAGGTCGGGGTAGAAGTAGTTCTTGCGGGCAAAGATCGAGGTCTCATTCACCGTGCAGTGCAGCGCCAGCGCGGCTGAGGTGGCAAACTCCACGGCCTTCTCGTTGAGCACCGGCAGCGCGCCGGGCAGGCCCAGGCAAACGGGGCAGATGTTGGTGTTGGGGGGCGCGCCAAACTTGTTTGCGCAGCCGCAAAAGGCCTTGGTCGCCGTCAAAAGCTGAACGTGAACTTCCAGGCCGATCACCGGCTCATACTTGGCCAGAATCTCAGGAGAAATAATTGCTGCCGTCGCCATAATTCAAAGTGTAGCAAGGGGACTGCCGTCCGGGCAGACGCGCCTTCGGCGTATGAGACATGCTCGCTCGCGCGCTATTTACTGAAGAACATTGGCTTCTTGCCCGGTGCCCACGGGTTGTAGTGCGCGGCAAAGGTTGCGCGAAACTCCACCGGCGGATGGCTCGCTGTCCAGAAGGTCACAAACGGGTTCGGGTGCGGATTCTCAAGCCACACCTCGCCCAGCCGCTGGAAGGCATGCACGGCGGTCGCCTGTGGATCGGGCACCAGCCCATGAATCGCCTCCTGCCCATAGACATCGGCCTGGTGTTCCTCCCACCGGCTGAAGGCGTTGCCGATGGGCGCGGCCAGAAAGCCCAGCACCGTCACGATCAGCAGCAGCACGCCCACGCTGGCCCAGTCATCGGGGCCGCGAATGTCCATGCGCCGGCCAAAGGCCGCGATCACGCCGTTCAGCAGCAGATGCACCAGCCAGTAGCCGAAGAAGAGCATGCCAAAGGTGAACAGCAGCCCCTTCACAATGTGGTGCAGCGCGTAGTGGCCCATCTCGTGTCCGCAGATGAAGAGAATCTGGTTGGGCGGCACATCTTTGACCGTGTTGTCCCACACCACGATGCGCTTCGACGCGCCAAAGCCGGTCACATAGGCGTTAATGCCGGTGGAGCGCGCACTTGCGTTCATCACAAACATCCGGCTGGGCAGAATGTGCTGCCCGGCATGCGCGGCCAGTTGCTCCAGCCGCTGGACCAGCGCGGGGTCAGCTTTCTGCAGCGGCTGGAAGTGATCAAAGATGGGGTCGAGCACCACGGGGGCGAGAAAGACCACGGCAATCTCGACCGGCAGTGTGACAATCCAGAACCACAGCCACCAGCGGCGGGGCGAGCGCCGCAGCAGAAAATAGACTCCGCTCAGTACCACGGTGCCGACCAGCAGGGAGACGCCGGTGGACTTGAGGAAGTCCATCAGCCAGCTTGCGCCGCCATGCACCCACGGCTGCACCGAGAGGCCATAGTGCAGCGAAACCCAGTGGCCGAGCAGCCCAAACGGCAATCCGATCACGGTCAGGATGAGCACCCAGGCCGGGGCAATCATCAGCCCCTGCAGCCACTCATAGGAGGTGATCCATTCGGCGCCATCACGCAGCCACGGGCCCACGCGCAGCGCGAACCACAGGGCGAGAATGCTCCAGAGCGTGCCGCCGAAATAGAGAAAGGTCTCCCAATGGCTCAGCGCAATGGCTTTGGCCAGCCGGGCGGGTGGCAACGTGTAAACGGGATCAGGAAATGTCATGCGTATGCCATCGTGAGATGCGCCTCGGGCAACGTGGGTCAGCCGAGCCGGCGCGATGCCTCTCCGGGAGAAAGCGCCGGCTTAATCGAGCCTGACCAGGTAGGCTTCGCCTTCTGACGGCCGCAGATTGCGGGCAATCTGCACAGCCTGCTCGCGGTTGCCGTTTGCCGGGCGGATGCGCACCCAGTCGCCCGTGGGCCCCTTGAACTCAATGACGCTGGCGGTGCGGTAGCGGCGCTCGAGCTTGTCTTCAAGCCGCATGGCGGCACGGCGATGGCGAAAGGCACCGATCTGCACGGCCCAGCGTCCGCCGTTCGTCACAGATGCCGGCGTGTAGTAGACATCGATGCGCACCTTGCCGACGCCCTCGCGCCAGATGCCTACCTGCTTGGCGGCTGCTTCTGAGAGATCGAGAATGCGCCCGGGCACAAACGGGCCGCGGTCGGTCACGCGCATCACGCCCACCTGGCCGGTGCTCATGTTGGTGACCTTGATGAGCGAACCCAGGGGCAGCGTGCGGTGCGCGGCAGAGATGCCGTCCTGGTTATAAACCTGCCCATCGGCGGCGCGATGATGGTTGTACTGCGGGCCATACCAACTGGCCATTCCAATCTGGTAGTAGAGAGGCCGGTGCGTCTCGACGTAATGCCAGTCCGCGCGTTCCGCGCGAGAGTAGGAAGGCCGCGCTGGCCGGGCACTGCCATTCGGAGCGATCGCCGGGGGCGGAGCATAGGAGACGCGCGCGCGGTGCGAGCAACCTGTGACGGCCACCAGCGACACGGTCAGCAGCAAAAGAGGAAGAAGCGAGCGGAAAGATGGGGGATTCAGTCGCATGGGCAGCTCAGGACTTCGGGCGCTTTTCCAGTTCATCGGCCAGGCGCGTGAGTTGTTCACCGGCACGCCGCAAAGCAGTAAATGACTGCGAGCGGACGGCTGGCACCACCTCATCATTGAGGTAGGCAATCACGCGGCGGATCTCGGCCTCCGCCTTGCCGCCCATCGTGCCCAGGCGGCGTGCCAGGTCTTCCAGCGGGTTGTCGTCGGGGCGAGGGTTCTGTGCATTCATCGCGGCCAACCTCCTGAAAAAGCTCCGCCTCAATCTTCTTGCGCGTGTCTGGGCAGGTCAATGCGCAAGCGCCGCAGGGTGCCGCTGCGGTTACCCCATGTGCGGCAGGGGGCAAGCTGTCTTCTCCTGTTGTCTGTATGCTCGTCGTACATCCTTATGGACAAATAACCCCTCTAAGTGCTTGAAAAGCAAATGCGTATCTTTTACAAAAGCCTGGGACGCAAGGTTGGGCCCTTTTCCCAGGCAAACATCATGGGCCTGCTTTGTTGGGTCACCGCAGCCGCGGTTTTTTTCCGCGGCCCTCTGCTGCATGCACAGACACGAGTACTGCCTCAGGCCCATCTGGCCCGGGCGCAATCTCTACCCAGCGCACCCCGCCCCAACAACGTCTATCCGGTGCGAGGCGTACAAAGTGCCCAAATTCCTTCGCTTGCCCCACCGCTGCTCGTGAGTCCATGCATCACGGGAGCCTGCGTGGTCAAAGCGCACCAGACACATGTTTGTTGCGAGCAAAGCTCCAATCGCTTCCACCAGTACCTGCGCGATCAGGAGACCCATATCTATACGCCTCGCGAATTGGCTGAAATGGCCGCGCGCGACGTCGTCGATCCCTTTAACCTGCTCACCATCGAGAGCCTCGCTGCGATTGATACGGCGGCGAGCCCCCACTCGATTTTTGGGCCCGGATTCAAGGGCTTTGCCAGACTGAGCGGGGTTTCCATGACTGAAGACATGACGGACGAGTTCGTCGGCACCTTCCTGATTCCGTCGATCGATCATCAGGACCCGCATTACCACCGCATGCCCAACAAATCTATTCCCAAGCGGGTGTTGCACACCATAACGCAGGTCTTCTGGACGCGCAGCGACACGGACCGGCCGATGTTCAATTATTCCAATGTCGTCGGCTCCATGGCCGAGGAGGCAGTTGCCACCACGTATGTACCCTATCAGCAGACGGGATGGGGCGCGGCCGCCGAGCGCGTGAGCTTCAACTATGCGTTTGATCCGATTGGGAACATGGTCACCGAGTTTCTGCCCGATGTCGCGAAGCACGTGAACTTCCACGTGGTCTTTGTGCAGCAGATCATTTACCGGGCTGCGCTGAGCGAGATGCAGTAGCGCCGATTCTCATGGCAAGGCGGCAGCAAATCGATGTTGAGAACGCTCTTCCATATCGCTCGAACGAGGATTCTTCCCCTTTTGCGTTTCCCATTCACGGGCCTGATTCGCCGCCGGATGCAGATTCTCGCCATTTGAGCGGATGAGGCTTCCTGCAAGGCCGCCATGCATCCTATCTTTAGAGTGATAAATACCCGTCCGGCAAAGGGTTATCCCCATTTGCACTTTGCGCGGAGGGAGTGGGCCACGTAAGCTGTGTGAGTCTGCAGCCTGTTGCACAACGAGGCAACCGGCAAACCAAGCATCAGGAGATCAAAAACGCATGTCGAAAGCTGTGAAATACGCAGAGCGCGCTGTCACCATCGCTGCCCAGGGCGCGTGGTTTGTGTTCGATAAGCTGAACAGCATCAACCCGAACCCCTCTTTCACGCCGAAGTGGTCAGACAAGCCGCTGCTGAAGTCGTACCAGAAGGAAAAGCCGCCCCTCGGCTGGCCCCGTACGACCGACTCGCTCTGCCCGAAGTGCGTGCCGGAGATTCGCCAGCAGATTCTGGATGGCAAGCTGCCCCACGAGGTCCTTCTGAATGAGAAGGTGGGCGAGATCAAGGCCCAGATCATCGAGCGCGACGGCAAGATTCTGATGGTCAAGGACTGCCCCAAGCACGGGCACTTTGAAGACGTGATGTCGATTGATACCGAGTTCTTCCGTCACCTTGAGGAAGTTTTCCCGGGCCGCGACATTCGCGCCCACAATGATGAGAAGCTGCACAACCACGGCACCTCGACCGTGACCCATGGCCGCGGCTCGGTGCTGACCATCGATCTGACCAACCGCTGTAACATGATGTGCGATCCATGTTTCATGGACGCCAACCAGGTGGGTTTTGTGCATGAGTTGACCTGGGACGAGATCAAGACCATGCTGGACAACGCGATTACCATCAAGCCGCGCCGCCAGATGTCGGTCCAGTTCTCGGGTGGTGAGCCGACGCTCTCGCCTTACTTCCTCGACGCGATCGCCTATGCCCGTAAGGTGGGCTACAACTCGGTGCAGGCGGCGACCAACGGCATTGAGTTTGCCAAGTCCAAGGAGCTTTGCCGCGCCGCCGCCGAAGCGGGTCTGCGCTATGCCTACCTGCAGTTTGACGGCATCGGCAACTCCGCCAACTCGCACCGCAAGGTCGGCAACCTGTTTGACGTGAAGCTGCAGGCTATCCATAACCTGCACGAGGCCGGCGTGGACATCGTTCCGGTGACCACGATCATCAACGGCATCAACAACGAGCAGGTCGGTCACATCATCCAGTTCGCGCTGGATAACCCGAAGAAGATCAACTTCCTCAGCTTCCAGCCGGTTTCGTTCACTGGCCGCGACGAGGAGGTGACGGACGAGCGCCGCGCCGCCCAGCGTTACACGCTGAGCCACATGGCCCATGACGTCAAGAATCAGACCGGTCTTGGCGAACCTGTCCGCGACTGGTTTCCGATCAGCTTCATGAGCACCTTCAGCGACTGGGCTGATCTGGTGCATGGCCCGAACCACGATTGGGGCCAGTTGAGCTGTGGCTGCCACCCGAACTGCGGCATCGGCATGGCGCTGATGATCGACAAGGAAACCAAGGAAGCGGTTCCGGTCACGGCCTTCCTGAACGCTGATCGCCTGGCCAAGGACATGGCCAAGATCAACGACGGCGCCCGCAGTAAGACCGTTTCCATCATTGGTGCGGCTCTGGCGCTGCTGCGCAACTACGATCCCACGAAGTCGCCCACGCACTTCAAGATCGTTGACCTGCTGCAGAAGTTTGACAAGTGCTTTGGCGCCACCGGCCGCAACTACGGCAAGGTGACCGGCGACCGCACGATGGAAGACATCGAGAAGCGCCGCGCCGACCGCTGGAACTTCCTGTTCATCGCCGGCATGTGGTTCCAGGATCTGTTCAACTACGACTTCCGCCGTACCGAGCAGTGCATCATTCCTTATGCGACGCAGGAAGGCGAAATCAGCTTCTGCGCATACAACACGGGCATTGGCTGGCGCAACATCATCGAGAAGATGCACATGACGGCCACCCTCACCAAGTGGTATGAGGAGCATGGCCGCCACGAGATCTTCGCCGGTGGCAAGAACGTCGGCATGAACGAAGGCAGCCACACGCTCGTCCTGAACGACGAGCATGTGAATGCGGCCGCCAACGACACCTTTGAGAAGCTCGGTATCGCCAAGAACTCGCGTGAAGAAAAGATTCGCGCGCGTGATGCCAAGCTCAAGCAGGATGCCGAGAATGCCCGCATGGCCGCCCTCTACCGTCAGCACGTGCTGGGTGAGAAGCCGGTGGAAGGCATTGTCTCGATCGACTCCATCAAGCCCGCGGCTCCGGCCAAGCCGGCTGCCGCTCCTCAGAGCGAAGAGCCGGTCATGGGTGACTAACCACGAACTACGAGAGCGGCCAAGCCGTGATCTGCCAAAAGCCATCCCTGCGGGGATGGCTTTTGGTTTTGTGTGCCGGCACGCAACCCGCGCCGGAGCGATCACCTTCTCATCCGCAGATGCATTGCGATGCATGGCATCGCGGGAGAATTCCATGGCAACGAAAAAGAGTTCTGGCAAAAAGTCCGGCAGTGGCCGCCGCTACGGCAAGAAGGCGCAGGAAAAGGTGCAGGAAGAGCTGCACGAGATGAAGGAAGGGAAGCTGCGCAGCGGCCGCAGCGGCAAGAAGGTCACGAGCCGGAAGCAAGCGATTGCCATTGGATTGTCCGAGGCACGCGCGGAAGGGGACAAGGTTCCACCGGCGCCGAAGAAATCGAGCAGTTCTAAAAAGTCTTCGGCCAAGAAGTCCTCAGCCAAAAAGAGCACGGGCAAAAAGAGCACAAAAAGCTCCTCCGGTAAGAAGTCGCCGGGCGGCGGGAGCAAGAAGAAATCGCCCTGATCGCTTTGCCGAGGGACTGCCTTCTGAACCTTTCGGCGTCTGAACTTCAGGGGGACTAAGCGCGGTCCGTGGTCTGCAGTCCTCCGGCTGAGCCTCCGCCTTATGCGGTCTTGCATCTTTCTGCGTTCCTGTTCATCCGTAAGGGAAGCACTGCGTACAATAGAGTGTTTGGGTATTCACACTACACCCGGCAGAAACGGAGCAAGTCCTTGGCAGAAACGATCTACGATGTAGCGATTATCGGAGGTGGTCCGGCTGGATACACCGCAGCCATTCGCGCGGGCCAGCTTGGCCTGAAGGTGGCCTTGATTGAGAAAGAAGCGAAGCTGGGCGGCACGTGCCTGCACTGGGGCTGCATCCCGACCAAGTCGCTGCTCTTCAACGCGGAGATTTACGACTACCTGAAGGACGCCAAGGAATACGGCCTGGAAGGGCTGGGCGAGGCGAAGATCAACTGGAAGACGATTCTGGATCGCAAGAATCAGATCATTGCCAAGCATGCCAAGGGCCTCGACTTCCTGATGCGGAAGAACAAGGTCACCGTGGTTCCGGGCTACGGCAAGCTGACCGGGCCCGCCAAAGACGGCATTCATGCCGTGGAAGTGACGGGCGAAGGCAAGGGCAAGGCGGAGACGGTGAAGGCGAAGAATGTGATTGTCGCGACCGGCTCTGACGCCAGGCTGCTGCCCGGCCTCAAGACCAGCGACAAGATTCTCACCAACATGGAGATTCTGACCATCAGCGGCATTCCCAAGTCGCTGGTCGTGATTGGCGCGGGTGCCGTGGGCGTGGAGTTCGGCTCCATCTTCCGCAGCTTCGGCTCTGAAATCACGATTGTCGAGTACCTGCCCCGCCTCGTTCCCAACGAAGACGAGGATGTCAGCAAGGAACTGGCGCGCGTTTTCCGCAAGCGCGGCATTGAGTCGCACGTGGGCGCAAAGGTGGATAAGGTGGAGGAAACCAAGACCGGTGTGAAGGTCACCTTTACCGCTGCCGATGGCAAGCAGGTAGTGAAGGAGGCCGACAAGGTTCTGGTAGCCGTGGGCCGTGCGCCGCGCACCGAGAACATTGGCCTGGAAAAGACAAAGATCAAGCCGGAGCGCGGCTTTATCAAGGTCAACGAGTTCATGCAGACCGAGGAGCCTGGCGTTTACGCAATCGGCGACATTGTTGCGGGTCTGCCGCAGTTGGCGCACGTGGGTGCGATGGCCGGTGTGGTGGTCGCTGCAAAGATTGCGGGCAAGTATGCGCGCCCGGTCAAGCGTGAGCGCATTCCGGCCTGCACCTACACTGAGCCGCAAATCGGCAGCGTGGGTCTCACCGAGGCGCAGGCCAAAGAGAAGGGCCTGCAGATCAAGGTGGGCAAGTTCCCGTTCTCGGCCAACTCCAAGGCATCGATTGTGGGCCAGCACGAGGGCTTCATCAAGGTGGTTGCGGATGCTAAGTACGGCGAGATTCTCGGCGTGCACATCATCGGTCCGCAGGCGACCGAGCTGATCGCAGAAGCCGTGACCGCGATTGAGCTGGAAGCAACGGTGGAAGACATGATGTTCACCATCCACGCGCACCCGACGCTCGCCGAGGCTATGCTCGATGGGTTCGGCAGTGTTGAGGGCATGGCAATTAACATGTAATTGTATTGGTTGCAAAAAGCAGAAGCCCGGCGCGCGCCGGGCTTTTCTGTTGTTTTTTGCAGAGCAATCAAGCTATCGCTTTTGATGCATGTCGTTTTCGTTCAGGCTGAAAACCGTTGTGATGACAGTGTCTACCGTTACTGGACAGCCCTCATAAATATATGGGGTGTAACGCCATGTCAGAATCACCTTTAGCGTCGGCTCACGCAACCCTTCCGGCCCCGAAATTACATAGGCACTCTTGATCGTGCCCTGGCGTGAGATCATAGCTTTCACGACTACATTGCCTTGAATGTGCTCCCTCTGCATCTTTCGTGGGTACTTAATTTTTTTCCCCTTGATCTTGTGCAGTGCGATGATCCCGGCAGGGATAGTCAGCGACTTGTGGGGCGTAGCCTTTGCAGGCGTACAAATTCGAGCATTGGTCAGCAGGTCGAGCGCTGAGGCTCCAGGTGCAATGATCAGGAAGCTACAAGCAATAAGTGGGAGAAGCCAACGCATCATGGCTCGCGGGTCGCGGTTTTGCATAGGGCACCATCGTAGCTATGGTGGGATGGTGACGACAACAAATATTTCATACAGGACTATGGGGATGAGCGGAATTTAGATTGCAATAGGATTTCCATTCAACGCGAGCTAATAGAATGAAAAGTATATCGTGATTCTCAACCTTCTCTATCTCGGCCGTATTGGCTATGCCCAGGGGCTCGAACTGCAGCGGGAGCTTGTCGAGGCACGGCACGCCGGGCGCATCGGCAACTCGCTGCTGTTACTGGAGCATCCGCCGGTGCTCACGCTTGGCCGCAACTCCGAGCGCAAAAACGTGCTGGCGAGCGACGAATTTCTGGCCTATCGCGGCGTGGAGATTCACGAGATCAATCGCGGTGGCGACGTGACCTATCACGGGCCGGGGCAGTTGGTGGGCTATCCCATTCTTGACCTGCGCAGCTTTGCCGAGAGTGGAGAGCGCGGGCGTCTGGGCGCGGTGGAGTATGTGCGCTGGGTAGAAGAAGCATTGATTCGCACCTGTGCCGATTTTGGCGTGCAGACCCAGCGCGTGGCGGGGCGCACAGGCGTCTGGACGCTGCCCGGTGGTTCTGTAGAAGAGAAGAAAATTGCCGCCATCGGGGTGCATATCTCGCGCGGCATCACATCGCATGGCTTTGCGTTGAATGTCACGACCGACCTGCGTGACTTTGAGCTGATCGTGCCATGTGGCATCCGCGACCGCAAGGTAACCAGCCTGGAGCTGGAAGTGGCCGATGAGTCGGCGCTGACCATGGAAAAAGTGATTCACTCCGCGGCCCGTCAGTTTGGCCGGGTGTTTGGCCACCAGGTGCTGTGGCTGGAGAGCCCGAGCGATCTGCTGCCCGAGCTCGCGACTCTCATTCAATCCTGAGTGGTGGCGCTTACCGCGGCCGCTTCCGTGGCGGGCTGCAAGGTGTGACTTTCTCCTTCCCGTAATACGACAAAGGGCGTCGCTACGGGCGTAGTGGCCAGCTTGGCGTGCAGGCGTTGCAATGGGGCAAACTCCCCGTCATCCGCGAGTGAGAAGGTGCCAAAGTGCGTCGCGATGCTCATGTGAGGGCGCAGAATGCGATGCGCCTCCACGGCCTGTTCCGGCGTCATGTGGATGGGGCCCATGAACCACTCCGGCTCATAAGCGCCGATGGGCAGCAGTGCCATACGGATGTTGCGAAAGTCCGCGGCAATCTCCTCAAAAAAGCCGCCGAAACCGGTGTCTCCTGCAAAGTAAATCTTTCCACAGGTGGACCGCATCATCCACCCGCACCAGAGCGTGCGGTTGCGGTCAAAGGGGCCTCGCGCGGAAAAATGCTGCGCCGGCACGCAGTGCATCTGCAGGCCGTTCCATTCCGTGGATTGCCACCAATCGAGTTCGTGAATCCGCTCAAAGCCCAGCTTGCGCAGTGCCTGCTGCAGGCCGAGAGGGCAGAAGATGGCGGGTGCGAAGCGTTGGGCTAGCTGGCGCAGAGTGGCGTAATCGCAGTGATCATAATGGTTGTGCGAAAGCAGAATGGCGTCGATTGGCGGCAGATCCTCGAAGTTCAGGCCGGGCGCGCGATGGCGGCGCGGCCCGGCAAAAGAAACCGGGCTGACCCGCTCGGACCAAACGGGATCGGTCAGCAGATTGAGTCCCATGGTTTGCAGCAGAAAGGTCGAATGGTTCACAAATGTGACGTGCAGAGTATCGCCTTCCACGCGGTCTGGCGGCCGGGGGCCTGGATCCGTCTTCCTGAACTTTTCCCATGGGCCCGGCTTGCGTTGTGTGACCCAGCGCAGAAAAGAGGAGAAGTTCTGCTTTGGGGTATCCGGATTGTAGAAGCGGCCGCGGCGTACATGCGGGCCTCGCCAGGGCGAGCGGTTGTGTGTCGGCATGGTCATCGTAGACTGCTAGGTAGATGCAGCCCGGGCGGGTCAAGGTGCATGGAGTGTTCCATGCGTTCCCGCCGGAAGCGGCCGCAGGTCTGCGGGAGGGGACAACCGAAGCAGGAAATTTGCGTGGGGCACATGAAGTTTTCTTCATCCGCTATTGAATCCATTGACCTGCCCGGCTTCGCGTCGTCAGATGATGGCAGGGTCCTGTTGCCGGCTGGCGTAGTATGTTGCGGCTCGCGTAGGCTGATGGCACCGGGCACAAGGTGAGATGAACTTATGAAGTTGCTTGTCGTCGAAGACGATGTTGCGAATGCCCAGTTTCTGGAGCGTGCTTTAGCGGAGAACGGGTACAGCATTGATCTGGCCCATAATGCCGCGGCTGCCGAACATCTGGCACTCGAGGGCGGACATGCTGTCATCATTCTGGATCTTGGGCTGCCGGACGAGGATGGCCTTTCGCTGATCACTCGTCTGAAGGCCAGCGGGATCAAGGCTCCGGTGCTTATTCTGTCTGCTCGCCGTGCGGTGGATGACCGGGTGCGCGGCCTGGAGCAGGGCGGCGACGACTATCTCACCAAGCCCTACGCCTTGCCCGAACTGCTGGCTCGCGTTCGCAATCTGCTGCGTCGCAACAGCAGCAGCGCGCCAGACACTTCGACGGTGCTGCGGGTGCTTGATCTTGAAATGAATCTGTTGCGCCGCGAGGCCACTCGGGCCGGAGATCTGCTGCAGTTGACGACGCAGGAGTTTGCTCTGCTGGAGTTTCTGTGCCGCCACGCGGGGCGCGTGGTGACGCGATCGATGATTTTGCAGCAGGTGTGGGGCATGCGCATTCAGCCGGACACCAACGTGGTCGATGTGCATATCTACCGGCTGCGCAGCAAAGTCGAGCGGCAGGATTTTCCGCCGCTGATTCGTACGATTCGAGGAGTTGGTTATGTCCTCCGCGACAAGTAAGCCGAGCGGCAAGACGGCGGCCTGGCGTATCTCGCTTTGGGGAACGGCGGCCTTTGCCCTGGGCACCGTGATTCTGTTTATCTTTCTGCATCAGTTTGTAGCGCATGAGATTCAACGCCGTGCGGATTCCTGGTTGAGCGGAGAAGTGGAGACGCTGGGCGATGTGGCGCGGCGAACGCCCAAAGGGGTTCTCTACGATCGCATCGTGAGCGAAGTGGCGGAACTGGCCACCAAAGAGGTGCCGCATGGCCGCGAGCCGGAGGCTGACCCAAACCGCTCGGTATTTTTCATGCAGACCACGGCGAGCGGTGCGTTAAAGCTCTGGGTTGGAGAGCAGCCCCGCAATGAGGCGCTGCACGCCATTGAGCAGGCGCATATGCAGCCGGGTCAGCCGGTCAACATCCACATCACCGGCATACGAAACGATTTTCGCGTAGCCAGCACGCTGATGGAAAACGGTGACCTGATCTATCTCGGCCTTTCCAGCCGCGAAGAGGATCAGGTGCTGGATAATCTGAGACTCTACTTCTTCCTGATTTGCGTCGGCATTGTTCTGCTCGGCTTTTTGATTATTTTTTTCACGACCCGCCGCATGCTCGGGCATGTGCAGCGCATCACGGATACGGCGGCCAAGATTGGCCATGACGATCTGCGCAGCCGCGTGCCCGAGGTCAAAGGGGAAGATGAAGTGGCTCGTCTGGCCACGACGCTCAACCGCATGCTTGACCGCATTGAGAATTCAGTGCGGCAACTGCACACTATGACCGACGCGCTGGCCCATGACATGCGCAGCCCCATTACGGCGATTCGTGGCCGCCTTGAGGCTGCCCTGCTGCGCACGGAAGACGGCGGCTGGGTGGAGCCAGTTGCTTCGTCCATTGAAGACCTGGACCGGCTTTGTGAGGTCCTTACCAAATCACTCGATGTGGCCGAGGCCAGCGCGGACGCTCTCCGGCTGAACAAGGAAGCGGTCGATCTGGATGAGATGCTGCAAACGATGGTGCATCTCTATGAGCCAAGCATGACGGAGCGGGGACTGAGCGTCTCGCTGCGCGGTGCCTCCCGCATGGTGGTCTTCGCGGATCCCGGTTTGTTGCAGCGCATGATCATGAATCTCTTTGACAACGAGATCAAGCATCTGCCGCCGGGGTGCTCGGTTCAACTGCAGCTGCGCGCGGCCGGAGAAACCGGTTGGATCATTCTTGAGGATGATGGCCCGGGATTTCCCGCCGAGGTGCAGCCGCGTCTCTTTGAGAAGTATGCAAAGGGGCCGCAATCGGGAGGCTCGGGGCTAGGGCTTGCATTTGTTGAGGCGGTGGTGCGTGCGCATAACGGAAACATCCGTGCCACGAACCTGCCGTCGCGGGGAATTCATATGGAAATCGGGCTGCCGCTGGCACCCGCTTCGCAAATTGCGGTAGCTGCCACGGCCAGCATTGCCTGAATACGGGCTCCAGGCAAGCGCCAAGAGCAGACTTCCTATTTTGATCGCATGCGAACGGTGTTATCTAAAGCGCCATAGCGCTGCGGGCCATTCGCATCTAAATTTAGAATCATGGCCGAACAGCAAGTGGAAGTAAAGGGCCGCGATGCTTATCAGAAGTCCTTTCCTGAAGGTTCTTCGCAGTCGCGTGACCGCATGTCTGCCGCGCTCGCGCTGGCGGTGCTGGGTGTCGTTTATGGTGACATCGGCACAAGTCCCATTTATGCCCTGCAACAGTGCTTCATAGGGGATCATCCGCTGCCTGTTTCACAGGGCAACGTTCTCGGCCTTCTGTCGCTTGTCTTCTGGACGCTGGTGATGGTGATCTCCATCAAGTACATGGTTTACGTGCTCTGCAACGACAACAAAGGCGAAGGCGGCATCTTTGCGCTGCTGGCCTTGTTGCGACCCAACAAAGGGCAGAGCCGGTGGCCGCGAAGAATGCTCATTCTGATAGGCGTGGTGGGCGCGGCCACACTTTATGGCGACTCGATGATTACGCCAGCCATCTCAGTGCTGAGTGCGGTGGAAGGGCTCCATGTCGCCACGCCCTCGCTCAGCGCTTTTGTCGATCCTATTACCGTGCTCATTCTTCTTCTGCTTTTTACCGTGCAGAAGTTTGGCTCAGGCAAAATAGGCATTGCTTTTGGTCCGGTCATGGTGGTGTGGTTTCTGTCTCTGGCGGTGCTGGGTATACATGGCATTCTGCATGCGCCGGTGGTTTTGCTTGCCTTGCTGCCCACCTATGCCGTGAGCTTCTTTCTTCACAACGGAGTCACCGGCTTTCTGGTGTTGAGCGCGGTCTTTCTGGTCACTACAGGTGGAGAAGCCCTTTACGCCGATCTTGGGCACTTTGGCCGCACGCCGATACGCCGTGTCTGGTTCGGGTTTGTGTTGCCTGCGCTGCTGCTTGACTACTTCGGGCAGGGAGCCCTCTTGCTTGCTCATCCGCAAGCAGTGAAAAATCCGTTTTTCCTGCTTGCGCCCCACTGGGCGCTCGTCCCGCTGGTTCTGCTTGCTACCGCCGCTACGGTGATTGCGTCCCAGGCGGCCATCACCGGGGCATTCTCGTTGACACGCCAGGCGATTCAGCTCAACTATCTCCCGCAGTTTCAGGTCTTGCAGACTTCGGCTGAATCCTCAGGGCAGATTTATGTTCCCCTGGTGAATTGGCTGCTGATGCTCGCGGCCATCGGTCTGGTGCTGGCCTTTCATAGCTCCACCAACCTTGCCTCGGCATACGGTGTGGCGGTGAACATGTCCATGGCTATCACCACACTGCTGGTCTTTCATGTGCATCTGGAGCGCAATGGCTGGAAGCTGCGTTCGGCGCTGCTTTTCCTGATTGTGTTTCTGGCCATTGACCTGAGTTTTCTTGGTTCGAACATGCTCAAGATTCCTGACGGCGGGTGGATATCGCTTGCCATTGGCGCTGCCATGTTTGTTGTGATGACGAGTTGGCGTCAGGGATCACGATTGCTCGCCGAGCAAATGGCCGAAAACGCTGAGCCGTTTGATCAATTTGTGCAGCGCATTCGGAAGCAGAAGGTGCCCCGGCTTCCTGGAACCGCGGTATTCCTCACAGGACGCCTGCATCAGACTCCGCCTGCGCTGCAGCAGGTGGTGCGCCACGTTGGCGTGCTGCAGGAGCAGGTCATTCTGCTCACCGTGCTCATTGAGAAAGTGCCGCGCGTCAATCTCGAAGACAGGCTGGAGCTTGATGTGCTGGAGGATGGCTTTGTTCGCGTGGTGCTGCACTACGGCTACATGCAGGGGCCCAATATTCCCTCGGACTTGCAGCGGCTGAAAGAGCACGGCGTGCAGCTTGATATGGGGAATATCTCATACTTCATCGGGCAGGTGGATATGCTTGCCGGGCGCAAGCGCAGTGGGATGATGGTTTTTCGCGACCGGCTGTTTGTATGGATGGCACGCAATACTCGCGATATGACTTCGTCGTATCACATACCGGCCGATCAGGTGATGACCGTGGGTTTGCAGGTAGGCATCTGATCAGCAGCCAATGGAAAAAGGCTGGCGCGTTTCGCCAGCCTTTTTCTGTTTCTTGAGGAATCAGCTACTGCAGCTTTGCCAACTCCCGCTGGGCAATCTGGCCCGCGAAGTTCTCTTTGTTCTGGTCCTGCACCTTGGCCAGAATCTGTTTGGCCTTATCCGGATCGGTGTTTTCGTAGTACTGCGCCAGAGCCAGTTGCGCTGAACTTGCCGGAACCGTCGCCGACGGATGCTTCGCCAGGTCGTTGTAGAGTTCAACAGCCCTGGAGCCGCGATTCGTCTGAATGTAGAGGCTGGCGAGGGCCATTTTGGCCAGCGCGGCCACGTTCTTGTTGCGGGCATCTGCCGCCTGCTTCAATTCTTTTTCCGCGGCCGTATTGTCGTTCATCTGCAGATCGGTGAGACCGGCAAAGTAGCGGGCGTCCTGGCCTGCGTCGAGCCAGCCGTACTGATCGGCGGCCTTCTCAAACAGCGGGTGGGCCGCCTTGGCACGAGCCGCAGCGGTCGGATAGCTGCCTTGCTGCAGATCGGCTGGCTCGCCGGGCTGTGTCAGGGGCGCCGTATAAACGTTCAACGCTTTGTTCAGTGCCGCCTGGGCGTGCTGCTGGCGAGTGGTGTAAGTCACAGCGGCGGCAACGATGATTGCAATCACGACGACGGCCACCACGCTGTAGCGGATGACGAGGCCGCGGTTCTCCTGAACCCAGTCCAGGGCTGAACTGGTTGAATCGACAAAACGGTCGTGCTTCAGTGCGTGACGTGTCTGAGTGTCCACGGGTTCTTTGGGAATCCTTCAATGGCGGGGTGGCAGTCTGGAGCGTTGGTTCTTGCTTGAAGAGCCGCGCTTTCGCTGCTGGAATACTCGAAGTTTACCAGAGCCGTCGCACCTCCGTCTGCCGGGACGCACGATCTGGTGCGTCCCGGCAGAGCGAACGGCAAGCGGAGTGCCGGTTGGCTCAGGCGGCGCGAGAGCCGCCCTCAAATCCGCCATTTTCCATTTTTTCCTGGCAGGCGATGCAGTAAGGGGTCCAGGGAATTGCTTCCAGCCGCCGTGGACTGATGGCCTCTCCGCACTCCTCGCACTCACCGTAGGAGCCGTCTTCCAGCCGCTCCAGCGCCAGCCGCACCAGAGAAAGCTGGGTGTGCTTGTTGGTTCCCTGACTAAAAATCAGTTCCTTCTGGTAAGACATCACAGCCTGATCGGCAGGATCGATGCGGTTCTCTGCTTCCGCCTCCCGGCCCTGCTGCACGGTGGCGAGCACAGAGCGTTCCAGCTCCGCTTTCTGCTGCACCAGCTTCTGCTGTAACGTTTCCCGGCTTACTTCGCCCGCTTTCCTGAGCTGCTTGCGGGAGGGGGATTCCAGTTTCTTTGTCATTGTTTGCACTCCTTCTTTTGATCCTTCCAAAGAGAATGCGTCCGGCCCGTGTGAATTGTGCGTTGTCTTGCTTGCGTGTCTTTTTACGTATCTTCGAATTACTTGTGTTGGACGCAGAAATTCCCCGAAGTGATCGCGATTTTGCCGCGAAGTTTTGACTCTTTGAATACAGGGGCCGCCGGTTTGAACAAAATTGTCTTTCCGGCTGCTCTTGCTGCGAAGCCGGGGGACATTTAGGCTGATTACAGCCATGTACGAGAACTTCCAAGCCACAGACCGCTGGACTCAGGAAACCCTCCACTGCCGCTGGAGGGCGAACATTGTTGCCATCGCCACGCGCCATGCCGACGCCGTGGATATCCGCTTTGACGTCAGCGGTCGTCCGGTCTGGATTGCCATGCCGCTGCTCGCCTGGGTTGAGCAGAAGAAGCGTACCGGCCACATCATTACCGATCAACTGGCCGCGCAGGCTGCCGGCCACTATCTCAAGCAGATCATCCAGAACGGCTACGACAATGGCCGCGAGATGTACACGATGACGGTGGATGAGGTTCTGGAGCATGTGGATGCCGTGCTGCATGAGGCTGGCCACACCAGCAAGCTGCCGGCTCTGGTGCCGACCGGCGATGATGAACAACATCCCGTTTAACCGCGAAATCCAATCAGAAAACACGAATGCGCCCGATTCGGGCGCATTCCTGTTTTTTGCCACATCGCCGCTCTGAATGGCACAATACTCAGTCCGCCTGCTGTCGCACGGCCGCAGGTGCGCGCATCTTAAGGAGCATTGTGTTTATGGGAGCGACCACGGTCACGCGGGATCTGAAGCAACTCATTGAGGGTCCATACGTTCACCGCAATTTATCGACGCCGCAACTGGTGGAAACAGCCGTAGCGCGCGGCGAGGGCCGCCTGGCCCTGAATGGCGCTTTGGTGGCGCGCACGGGCGCACGCACCGGCCGCTCGCCCCGCGACAAGTTTACGGTGGAGGATGAGCTCACGCAGGAGCGCGTCCACTGGGGCAAGGTGAACCAGCCGTTTCCTAAAGACAAGTTTCATGCGCTGATGGACCGCGTGCTGGCGCACATGGCCGAGCGCGACCTCTACGTGATGGATCTTGCGGCGGGCGCGGACCGAAAGTACCAGCTTCCGATCCAGGTGATTTGCGAGTATGCCTGGCATGCCTTGTTTGTGAAGCAGCTTTTCATTCGGCCTACCCTGGCCGAGTTGGAAACGCATGTGCCTGAATTCACCGTGATCGCCGCGCCGGAATTTGAGGCTGTGCCCGAGCGGGATGGAACCAAGTCGGGCACCTTCATCGTGGCCGACTTTTCCGAGCGCATCATTCTCATCGGCGGCACCAAGTATGCCGGCGAGATGAAAAAATCCATCTTCGGCGTCATGAATTTTCTGCTGCCCGAGCGCAATGTCTTCCCCATGCACTGCTCGGCCAACATTGGCCAGCAAGGCGACACGGCGCTCTTCTTTGGGCTTTCCGGCACCGGTAAGACGACGCTCTCGGCCGATCCTCAGCGCTTTCTCATCGGCGACGACGAGCATGGCTGGAGCGCCGACGGAGTCTTCAACTTTGAGGGCGGCTGCTATGCCAAGTGCGTCGATCTGTCAGAGGAAAAAGAGCCGCAGATCTTCCGCGCCATTCGCTTCGGTTCGGTGCTCGAAAACGTGGTGATTGACCGCCGGACCGGCGTGCCGGACTACACCGATGTGCGCTACACCGAGAACACGCGTGCAGCCTATCCGATTGATTACATCGACAACGCCGTCATCCCCGGCGTGGGGGGCCACCCGAAGAATGTGCTGTTCCTCGCCGCCGATGCCTTCGGCGTGCTGCCCCCGGTTGCCAAGCTTGACCCGGACCAGGCGATGTATCACTTTCTTTCCGGCTACACGGCGAAGCTCGCCGGCACCGAGGCTGGCCTCGGCAGCGAGCCGGTCCCGGAATTTTCCACCTGCTTCGGCTCGCCATTTCTGCCGCTTGCGCCGCGCGTCTATGCCGAAATGCTGGGCCGCCGCCTGCGCGAGCATGGCGCGCAGTGCTGGCTGGTCAACACCGGCTGGAGTGGAGGCGGCTTCGGCGTGGGCCAGCGCATGAGCCTCAAGATTACGCGCGCCATTGTGGATGCGATCCTCAACGGCACGCTCGCCAACGCCGAATACACGACGGAGCATGCCTTCGGGCTCAGCATTCCTGCCTCATGCCCGCACGTTCCGGCGGATATTCTCAACCCGCGCAACATGTGGGCCGACAAGGCGGCTTATGACGCGCAGGCGCAGATGCTGGCTGCGAAGTTTGAAGAGAACTTCAAGAAGTTTGACGTTCCCGCCAATGTTCGCGCGGCCGGACCGCACGCAAGAAAGTAGGCCGGGAGAAGGCTCATGTTTCTACGCAAGCTCAAAGTGGACTATCTGCCAAATGGGGAGGCGGCCGCCAGCGCCTGCCCCATCCATTGGATCGACAATTTTGCCATGCGCAACTTCACCAACGACGCCATTTTCGATGACACGCTGCCGATTGGCGACGGCCTTATCGAAGTCGGCCTGCGCGTGCCCGAAGACCGCCTGAAGGCGGCGATGGATGACTGGTTTCGCCGCAAAGGCTACCTGAAGGCCGGCGACCGCTTGCTGGTAAATGAAGTACGCTCTGTGTAAGAAGCTTCGCGTCTCAGCCAGCTACAACCCCTTCCACGGCATCCAAGGGAATGTTGTTCAGGAGAAGAAAGACCATGTTCCTGTTACTCGCGCTGTTGCTGGTGATTGTCTGGGTCGTTTCGTTCGTGACGTTTCACGTGGCCGGATTCCTCATTCACATCCTGCTGATTCTGGCGGTGATTTCGCTGATCCTGCACTTCTTCCGAGGGAAGAAGTCGGCCTGACGAATCGCCAAACCACGAAAACTAAAAGGGCCGGATTGCTCCGGCCCTCTGTGTTTTTTTGGGGATAAGAAACTACTCGCTGTAGTGCAGCAAACTGAAGACATCCAGGTCAGGGAAGCGCTCGCGGCCCTTCAGGAAGTCGAGCTCCACGGCGAAGGCCAACCCGGCGATCTCGCCGCCCAACTGGCGCACCAGCTTTACCGTGGCTTCCATGGTGCCGCCGGTGGCAAGCAGGTCATCAACCAGCACAATGCGCTGGCCCGGCTCGATAGCGTCCTCGTGGATTTCAAGCGTATCGCTGCCGTACTCCAGATCATAGGTCACGCGCACGGTGCGGGCGGGCAGCTTGCGCGGCTTGCGCACCGGCACAAAACCGGCGTTCAGGCGATAGGCCAATGCCGGGCCAAAGATGAAGCCGCGTGCCTCGATGCCCAGCACCAGGTCAATGTTTTTGCCGATGTAGTGCTCGGCGAGCGCGTCAATGAGCTTGGCAAAGCCCTGGCGGTCTTTGAGCAGGGTCGTGATGTCATAAAACAGGATGCCGGGCTTCGGAAAATCAGGCACCGTGCGCACCAGAGACTTGAGCGGTTCGCAGTTAACGGAGTGAGTGGGTTGCATAGCCGTCTTACCAGGCTCCTTCAATGTGAAATGATCCAAGACCTTCGCCTTCCTTCTCGTCGAGCTCGTGCTCCAGAACGTGATCCACGCGGCTGCCGCGCGATCCCCTGCGCAGAGCCACGCTCAGCGCTTCCAGCTTGCCAGGCTCACCGGCGGCCTTCACCTCAACGTGACCGTCTTCGGTGTTGCGCACCCAGCCCCGCAGCCCCAGCGGCTCGGCCTCGCGATGGACAAACCAGCGAAACCCGACTCCCTGCACACGTCCTTTGACGAGGTAATGACGAACCATAAGTTTTTGGATGCGAGGCCAGTGTTGCAGATACGGCAAACAGGCGCAAGTTGTTGGCAGACACGAACGGCGCAGCCGAAGCTGCGCCGTCGAAGTGAATTTATTCAGAAAAACTACGCGCGGCTCAGATACGCGCCTTCGGCCGTGTCCACGCGAATCTTCTCGCCTTCGTTGATGAACGGCGGCACCTGCACCACGAGGCCCGTCTCAAGCGTCGCCGGCTTGGTCACCGAAGAGGCCGTCGCGGACTTCAGGCCCGGCTCGGTCTCGACCACCGTCAGCTCGACCGTCTGTGGCAGCTCAATGCCCACGGCCACGCCGTCAAAGAACGAAACCGTGATCTGCAGATTGGCCGTCAGGTACTCGACGGCGTCACCGAGGGTGTCGCGCTTCAGGTGGGTCTGCTCAAAGTTCTCGGTGTTCATGAAGTAGTAGTCGTCGCCGTCGTTGTAGAGAAACTCCATGGGGATTTCATCGACGATCACGCGCTCAATGGGGTCGGGCGAGCGGAAGCGGTGCTCAAACATCGCGCCCGAGCGCAGGTTGCGCAGCTTGGCCTGAATGAAGGCGCGTAGGTTGCCCGGGGTGCGGTGCTCCACGCTGAAGACGGCATGCAGTTCGCCGTTGTGCTTGATGATCATGCCGGGGCGCATCTGTGTGGCGGGAATCGCCATAAAAACTGACTCCTTACGTGTCTCTGACAGGGTTTACGTTGACTGCAACCCTTCAATTTTACCGCAGGCGCGCGGCTGCCCTGGTTTTGTAGGTTCGCCGGAGCTACTTGTGCCCGAATAAATGCGCAAAGAAGTGCCCGATGCTGCCGAAGAAGCCGCGATGCCGGTGCGGCGTCTGCACGGCTGCTTCGCCGCCGGAAGGAGCGGTGCTCTCGCCGCGAGCAGGCTTTGCCGCAGGTGTTGCGGGCTCCGGTTGGGCGCTGTTGTAAGTGATGGGCGCTTCCACCTCTGCGTGTACCTGGCCGACTGGCACGGCTGGCGTGCTGGAGGGTGCAGGTGGAGGCTTCAACCCTTCGCTCTCGGCCAGCGGAAAGGGATTCTCCTTCTCCGCTTTGGTCTGGGGAGCACCTGCGTGGCGGTGATTGTGCCGGTGATTGCCATGGCGCAGCCCGGCGGCTAGTTCGGTGGGCGCTGCCGGGCATCCGCATGGCTCCGGCTCGTTGTCGACCACGCGGCTCGTGTCGCCGCTCTCGAGCAGCACCCGCTGGTTGGGCTGCACGCGGTAGACGCCTCCGCTGAAGAGATTGGTCACGGTGACATAAGGGGCGCTCGCGCCGTGATTATCGATGCAGGTGTCGCCGTTCGTGCTCACGCGCAGACTCAGGTCGGCCTTGCCGGGGCCGGAGACGAGGATGCGCAGATCCGGCGTCAGAATCACATCGGAGTACTTGCCGGGCTTGTCGTGCTCCTCCACCGCGCCGTGGTTGAGCGCCAGCATGATGGCGTCATCGCCCGGCAGCTGGCTTTTGCCCAGAGTGCTGTCGGTCGAAATCTGCACCGTGGTGGAGCGGCAGACGTTGATCTGCCCGCCTCGCGCCAGCGTGACCGGAACCGTCGCATCGCCCGCCGTGAGCGTGGCATGGCTGCCGATGGCCGCGCGGCCATTCGTCACTTCCAGCGATCCGGAGACCGTCGCGTTTTCTGTCGGGGCATAGGCCACGGGCTTCTGCTGCGCACCGGCCGCGGAGGCAAGCGGCAGCAGCACCAAAGCTGTGGCCACACCGGGCAGGGAAGCGGCGAATCGGCGCGGCAGGAAGCAGGTCACAGAGCTACAACTCCAGAAAGTTCCGGATGAGCTTCTTTCCATCGGCGGTGAGCGCGCTTTCGGGGTGAAACTGCACGCCCTCCACGGGAAACTCGCGATGGCGCAGGCCCATGATGGTGCCGTCGGCCGTTCGCGCCGAGACTTCAAGACTCTTCGGCAGGCCCTTTTCCGCCACGATCAGCGAGTGGTAGCGGGTGCAGGTCATGGGGCTGGCAATGCCGGAGAAGATGGTTTTGCCGTCGTGCTCCACCTCGCTGGTTTTGCCGTGCATCAGCCTGGGCGCGCGCACCACGTTGCCGCCAAAGGCCGCGCCAATGGCCTGATGACCGAGGCAGACGCCCAGCACTGGAACCTTGCCCGCGAAGCGCTGAATCAGCCCGATGCTGATGCCCGCCTCCTGCGGCGTGCATGGGCCGGGCGAGATCAGAATGCGCTCGGGTGCGAGCGCCTCGGCCTCATCCACGGTGATCTCGTCGTTGCGGCGAATCACCATCTCCGCGCCCAGCTCGCCCATGTATTGCACGAGGTTGTAGGTGAACGAATCGTAGTTGTCGAGGACGAGAATCATGGGTTTCTCTAGTGTAATGCGGTTACGCCCGCGCCCGCTCAATCGCGCGCACCACGGCCTTGGCCTTGTTCACGCTCTCCTCGTATTCCTTCTCTGGCACGGAGTCGGCCACAATGCCCGCGCCCGCCTGAATGTAGCCCTTGCGGCCCTTCATCAGCAGCGTGCGAATCGCGATGCACGAGGTCAGATTGCCTGAGAAGTCCGCATAGAGCACGCAGCCGCCATAGATGCCGCGCCGGGCGGGTTCCATCTCTTCAATGATCTCCATGGCGCGAATCTTCGGCGCGCCGCTCAGCGTTCCGGCCGGGAAGCAGGCCCGCAGCGCATCCACCGCGTTCAGCCCTTTGCGCAGCGTGCCGGTGATGTCGCTGACCAGGTGCATCACGTGGGAGTAGCGCTCCACGCGCATCAACTCGCCCACCTGCACCGAGCCGTATTCGCTCACGCGACCCACATCGTTACGGCCCAGGTCCACCAGCATCACGTGTTCGGCGCGTTCCTTTTCGTCGTGCAGCATGTCCTGCTCATAGGCGCGGTCAGCGGCCTCGTCTTCGCCGCGCGGACGCGTGCCTGCAATGGGCCGGTACTCGACGCGGCCATTCTGCACGCGGACCAGCAGCTCGGGCGACGACCCCACAATGTGCGTGGTTTCTGTCTTTGTGCCGCGCCCTGCGGGCAATGCACTGCGCAGAAAGTAAAGGAATGGCGACGGATTCACGATGCGCAGCGCGCGATAGATCGAGAAGGGATCCACCTCCGGCTCGACGTCGAAGCGCTGCGAGACCACCACCTGAAAGATGTCACCCGCGGCAATGTACTCTTTCGAGCGCTCGATGGCCTTGAGAAAATCCTTCTTTTTTGTACGGTTGGCCAGCTTGAGTTTGCCGCTGAACGTTTTTTTCTTCTGCTTTGGCAGGGGAGCGAGCAGCCGCTTCTCAAAGCGGTCCAGCCTCCAGAGCGCCTCGGCATAGGCCTGCTTCGGATTGCGCTTCTGCAGATCAGCGGTGACGAGCAGCAGCATCTCTTTGCGCACGTGGTCAAAGGCCAGCACCTCGTCAAAAAAGAGCAGGCAGGCATCCGGCATCTCCAGTTCGTCGGCGGCCTCTTCGGGCAGTTTTTCAATCTGCCGCACCACATCATAAGTAAAGTAGCCTACCGCGCCGCAGGTGAAGGGCGGCAACTCTGGCAGCACAGCGGGGGAGTGGCCGTCCAGCGACTCCTTGAGCACCTCAAAGATGTCGCCTTCAAGCTCTCGCGTCTCGCCCTCTTCGGTGATGCTGATGGAGCGTCCGCGTGAGACGATGCGCCGGTAGGGGCGAATGCCGATATAGGTGTAGCGGCCGATTTTTTCGCCGCCTTCGACCGATTCCAATAAGAAACACTCCGGCTCATGTGCGGCCAGGCGCAGAAAAGCGCTGACCGGCGTCTCAAGGTCGGCCGTGAGTGTTCGATAAAGCGGAATGAGGGTATGCTTGCGGGCGAGGCGCAGAAACTCGGGGCTGGCGGGCAGTGAGGTCGTCTTGGATGGCATAAGCGGTCAGGAAAATCGTTGTGCTGCGAGGATTGATACCGTTTCGTTCTCCTCATGGTACAGCCCATTTCGGCAGAGCCTCAATGACTGCCCCGGCCTGCTTTGGCATCCTGTGGAAGGCCCGCAGGCATCTGTCGGGCAAGGAGCCCTTGCCGGGCTTGATACGCGGGCCTATACTCATGTGTTTGGCCGGAGGTAGGCTTTGAGGAGCAACCGGCCTTGCCGGAAAATCGTGGGGCGCGCCGGACCGGGGCGCTTCTGCGAACGTCTAAGGAACAGTGGTTCCCTGGCGGAATGGAAAGCCGGTCCATCACGGAGAGTCTTTCAATGGCTACGATCACGCTCGAGCAGGAGATCAACCCCTGGGAAGCCCAGGCTGCTCGATTTGACTTTGCAGCGCGCAAGCTCAACCTCGACGAGGGCCTCTGGCGCGTGCTGCGTTACCCTTCCCGCGAAATTATCGTTCACTTTCCGGTCGCCATGGATGACGGCCGCATCGAAATGTTCACCGGCTTCCGCGTGCAGCACTCCTTTGCACGTGGACCCGCCAAGGGCGGCATCCGCTATGCCCCCGATGTTTCCCTCGACGAGGTTCGCGCACTGGCCAGTTGGATGACCTGGAAGTGCGCCGTCGTCAACATCCCTTTCGGCGGCGGCAAGGGCGGCGTAATCTGCGACCCCAAGAAGATGTCCATGGGCGAGCTGGAGCGGATGACCCGCCGCTATACTGCCGAGATCATCGAATTTCTGGGGCCGGAGAAAGATGTGCCCGCGCCCGACGTAGGTACCAACGAACAGGTGATGGCGTGGATCATGGACACCTTCTCCATGCACATGCGGCAAACCGTGACCAGCGTGGTCACCGGCAAGCCCATCACCATTGGCGGCTCGCGCGGACGCAAGGAGGCCACTGGCCGCGGCGTGAGCGTGGTCTGCGATGAAGCGCTCAAGCACCTCAATATGCAGCGCGAGGGCTGCCGCGTGATCATTCAGGGCTTCGGCAACGTGGGCTCCAACGCCGCGAACCTGATGATGCAGAAAGGCTACAAGATCATCGGCATTGCCGAGTTCGATGGCGGCCTCTACCATCCCAACGGCATCGATATCCCCTCGCTGATTGAATACCGCCAGCGCAACGGCTCCATCCTTGGCTTCCGCGATGCCGAGCCTGCTGATCCGGCGGAACTGATCTGCACCGATTGCGACATTCTGATTCCGGCTGCGACCGAGAACGTCATCACCAGCCGCAATGCTGACCGCATCCAGGCCCGCATTGTCTGTGAGGGCGCCAATGGCCCCACCACCGCCGTCGCCGATGAGATCCTCGCAGAAAAGAAGGTCTTCATCATCCCCGACATTCTGGCCAATGCCGGCGGAGTCACGGCCTCCTACTTTGAGTGGGTGCAGGATCGCCAGGGCCACTTCTGGAAGGAAGCGGTCGTCAATGAGCAACTCGACAGCATTCTGGCCGAGAGCTTTGATGACGTGGTGCGCTACTCCGAGGCTCACGGCGTCAACAACCGCATCGCAGCCTACATGCTGGCCATTGATCGTGTCGCGGTGACCATCAAGCAGCGCGGCATCTACGCATAACCGTCGCAAAATCCTGAACCACAAAGGACCGCCTTCGGGCGGTCTTTTGTGCTTCCTGGCCGTGCGCTGGGGTACGTGGCGCGATAGACGCAATGTGCGAGTTATGTCACATTATTTGTGGGCATAATATGAGCACACAGCGAACACACATTCTTCTTCCTGAAGACCTCATCAGTGAGATCGACGCTCTCGTCGGTCCTCGCCGCCGCAGTGCTTTTCTCGTGGAGACCGCGCGCACAGAACTGCGCCGCAGAAAGCTGCTTCAGTATCTGGACGGCCCGGAGCCGGCCTGGAGGGAAGAAGATCATCATGAGATAGGCAAAGACGCTTCCGCCTGGGTGGCCTCACTGCGAGCAGGAAGCGATGCCAGGATCGCATCTCCGAAAAAGCGGGGTAAGCATTGAGGATTCTGGCCGACACCAGCATCCTGATTGATCTCTTGCGGGGGCGTGGCCATCGCCGCGACCTGTTTAAGAGGCTCACCCTGGAAGGTCACACTTTTGCCGTCACCGCCATCAACGTATCCGAAATTTACGCTGGAATGCGGCCTCAGGAGCGCGAGGCCACCCGGAAGTTGCTGGCTGCCTTTGAGTGTCTGCCCATTCATTGCGAAATTGCGGAGCTTGCTGGTGAACTGCGCGGCGCGTGGGCTCGCAAAGGAGTCACACTCCATCTCGCCGACACGCTGATCGCCGCGGCCGCCATGCATCATCGCCTCGTGCTGATGACAGACAATCGGAAAGACTTTCCTATGCCCGAATTGCAGCTCTGGCCGCGAGCCTAAAACTGGTCTCATATATGGATTTCAGGCTTCGGCCGGCAGCATGAGCCCCGCTTCGGCGGCGGGTCTCACACTTTCCGCATTCAGGCGCCACACATTTATGAGACCAGTTCTCGTCCGGCTCTCCGAGAGCTTCATATTTCCGGCACCCCGAAGACGCGCCCCCATGCCTCGCGGTAGCATTATGGCTAGAGACAGAAAGCGGGCCGAAACCCTCCAGTGAATCTTCCCAATTCCATTACGATGAGCCGGATCATCTGCATTCCGGTCTTCCTGTGGATGCTCTCACCCTTCTTCCCGCATACTTCCTGGTACGGCGGGCAGGAAATTATCGCCTCGCTCTTCTTTATCGTGCTGTCTATCTCTGATGGTGTGGATGGCTACCTGGCGCGCAGCCGTGGCCAGATCACCACCATGGGCATGCTGCTCGATCCGCTCGCAGACAAACTGCTGGTGACTGCTGCCTATATCACCCTGGTTGCCTATAACCCGCACATCGTCAAGCCCTGGATCGCCGTCATCGTCATTGGCCGGGAATTTCTGGTCAACGGCTTGCGCTCCATTGCTTCCACGCAGGGCTTTACCATTCAGGCCAGCGATCTCGGCAAGCTCAAGACGCTCATCCAGATCATCTCAGTGGTGGCCGCGATTCTCGATCACGGCTGGCACGCCTGGCACTTCGGCTGGTTCCTCATGCCGGTCGATCTGATTGCCGTTGCCGGCATCTACTGGATGGCCGCTGTCTCCGTCATCTCGGCCATCGATTACTTCGTGGCCTTCTGGCGTAAGATCGACAAGGCATCGACTAACCAGCGCAGCAAAGACAACGCCTTTGTCCTGAGCCGGAAGAAGTCCGCCCGGCAGGGTTCCTGACCCGCTTGCGTGAATTTGCGCGCCTTACGACGCGCCAGCTACTTTTGTCACAGGCCGCGCCTATAATGAATCATGGCGACCATCCACCCCACCACCAGCCCTTCTGAGAGCAATCCGCCGGACATTCTCGCGGAAAAGTTCTCTGAGCTGCTGACGCGGGTGAAAGACAATCGCCCCAGCGACGATCTCGACATCATCCGCCGCGCCTGGGACTTCTGCCTCGAACATCATCAGGGCCAATTCCGCGCCTCGGGCGAGCCTTTTGTGCTGCATCCGCTGGAGGTGGCGCTGGTGCTCGCGGAGATGAAGCTCGACTCCACGGCCATCGCCGCAGGTCTGCTTCACGATGCGGTTGAAGACACTCCGGTCACCGCCGCCGACATTGCCAATCAGTTCGGCGAGCAGGTCGCTCATATCGTCGAAGGCGTCACCAAGATCGACAAAATCCAGTTTGCCAATCGCGAAGACCGCCAGGCCGAGAACGTCCGCAAGATGCTGCTGGCCATGGTGACGGACGTGCGCGTGGTGCTCATCAAACTGGCCGACCGCCTGCACAATATGCGCACTTTGGAGCACCTGTCCGTCGAGCGCCAGCAGGCCATCGCGCGCGAAACGCTCGACATTTATGCGCCGCTCGCGCACCGGCTGGGCATGGGCAAGCTGCGCGGCGAGCTGGAAGATCTGTCCTTCCGTTATGTGGACCCCTACAGCTACGACCAGTTGCAACTGGCCGTCGAGGAGCGCCGCTCTGACGGCGAGCAGTTTCTGGCCGGCGTCGAGGCGCTGCTGCTCGAAAAGCTCAAGGAAAACAAGATCACGGCGCGCGTGCAATGGCGCATCAAGCGGCTCTTCAGCATTCACACCAAGCTGCAGAAGTCGCGCAGCTCGGTCGATCAGCTCTATGACCTGCTGGCGTTGCGCGTCATCACCAACAGCGTGCCTGACTGCTACGCCGTGCTCGGCCTCATTCATAGCATCTGGCGGCCTGTGCCCGGGCGCATCAAAGACTTCATCGCGATGCCCCGGCCCAATATGTATCAGTCCCTGCACACTACGGTGATGGGCGAGGGCGGCTACCAGTTCGAGGTGCAGATTCGCACTGAAGAGATGCATCGCGTCGCCGAAGAAGGCATTGCGGCGCACTGGAAGTACAAGGCCGGCAACTCGCCCATCAGCGCGCGCGACGAGCAGCGCCTGGCCTGGGTGCGGCAACTGGTCGAGTGGCAGCGGGAGATGACCGATCCCAACGAGTTTCTCTCCACGCTCAAGATCGATCTCTATCCTGAAGAGGTTTACACCTTCACGCCCAAGGGCAAGGTGGTCGTGCTGCCCAAGGATGCGAGCCCGCTCGACTTCGCCTACGCAATTCATACCGAGGTGGGCCACTCCTGCACCGGCGCCAAGGTTAACGGCCGCATGGTGCCGCTGCGCTCCAAGCTGCGCAATGGCGACGTGGTGGAGGTCACCACCCAAAATGGCCACACCCCCAGCCGCGACTGGCTCAGCATCGTCAAAAGCTCGCGCGCCCGCAATAAAATCAAGCACTGGCTCAACGAGCATCAGCGCGAGCGCGCCATTGACATTGGCCGCAAGCTGCTCGAGCGCGAAGCCCGCAAATACAAGGTTTCGCTGCACAAGTTTGAAGATGCCGACTACGCGCGCGTCGCCAGCGACTACAGCGTGGCCACGCCCAACGATCTGCTGGCCGCCATCGGCTTCGGCAAATATTCCGCGCGCCAGGTGCTCAACCGCCTCGCGCCCGGCACCACGCACCAGCAGCCCGCCGAGGCGGAGACCGCAGCCAGCATCAAGGCCGGCCTGCAGGATGCGGCGCGCAAATCCACCACCAGCGACTCGCTGCAGGTCGAGGGGCAAAATGAGCTGCTCGTCTACCGCGCCCGCTGCTGCAATCCCATTCGCGGCGAAGAGATTGTCGGCTACGTCACGCGCGGCAAGGGGGTCGCGGTGCATGCGCGCAACTGCCCCAACGTGCAGAATCTGCTCTACGAGTCTGACCGCCGCATCGCCGTCGAGTGGGCGCACGACGCCGGCGCAAGCACAGGCCCGTCGAAGACTTACCCGGTACGCCTGACCGTCTACTGTGATGACCGCGCGGGCATGCTCAAGGAGATGACCTCCATCATCAGCGACGACAACACCAATATCCGTACCGTCGATACGCGCCCGGGTCCCAACGGCGAAGCTATTGTTGAGTTCGTGATTGAGGCCGAGGACGTGCGCCACCTCAACCGCCTGGTGCTCGGCCTGCGCCGCCTGCCCGGCGTGCGCGACGTGCAGCGCTCCCAGCGGCTGTAAGTAAACCTTCCGCAAAAGCAAAAACGGCGCGATCCACTCGCGCCGTTTTTGTTGCTGGCCGTTCCTTTACTGGCCGTTTCTGGCCTCGCCGCTTGATCCCTGGCCGTCCCTAGTACTTTGGCACCGTGGGATCAATCTCGGTGGCCCACGCCGTGATGCCGCCGGCCACATTCACCACGTTCTGGAATCCCTGCTGCTTCAGGAACTCCGCCGCGCGCTGGCTGCGTCCGCCGCTCTTGCAGTGCACCACGATCTCCTGCCCCGCCTGCCGCGCCTGCTCCAGTTCGCTCACGCGGTTCGGCAGGTCGTTCACCGGAATCAGGTGCCCGTTCAGATGCGCGATCTGGAACTCGTGCGGCTCGCGCACATCGAGCAGGAAGAAGTTCTCGCCCGCGTCGCGCTTGCGCTTCAGGTCCTGCACCGTGATCTGCGGCACGCCGTTCTGCACCGCGGCTGGCGG
>Ga0123519_10000236_pt1 | contig 95350 bp, 98 predicted proteins | sample YelNatPaOPRAMG02_FD_87396 | JGI IMG/M metagenome (GOLD analysis project Ga0123519, IMG submission 87396) | Hot spring microbial communities from Yellowstone National Park - Yellowstone National Park OP-RAMG-02 (version 2) | ecosystem: Environmental > Aquatic > Thermal springs > Hot (42-90C) ... | reverse complement strand
GAATCCCCTGAAGATTTCAAATTGTTTGTGGGAAAGCGAATGCTTGTGCATGCATTGCCCTGGAAGAAGCCAATTCCGGTAAAAAAGAAATAAAATGGAGAGAATCATTACATACCTGTTTTATTTTATCGTATTCCCCGGGCTGCTCTTCACTGCAGTTGCGGGACTCCTTGTCAGCTGGATTGACCGCAAGGTGACTGCAAGGGTTCAATACCGTGCAGGGCCTCCATGGTACCAGAATTTTGCGGATTTCTTTAAACTGCTTGGCAAGGAGACAATTGTTCCAGAAGGAGCAACGGGCAGTGGTTTTTTAACTTCTCCGCTTATAGGACTTGCAGGAATAACTCTTGTTTCAACGATTGTCTGGGTTATTAACCTTGGTTTTGTTTCCTCTTTTGTTGGAGATGTAATTGTTGTCCTTTATCTTTTAACACTGCCTTCCCTTGCTGTTATCCTGGGTGCTTCTGCTTCAAAGAATCCCGTAGCAGGGGTTGGTGCAAGCAGGGAGATGAAGCTGGTTCTTGGGTATGAGCTTCCTTTTGTACTTGCAATGGTTGTTCCCATCTTAAAAAGCGGTGGCATACTCAGACTTGATGGCTTGCTTGCATATCAGGTCAAGAGTGGTCCATTTTTATACAGCATCTCTGGAGTTATTGCCTTCATAATTGCAATTATCTGTATGCAGGCAAAACTGACACTTGTCCCTTTTGATATCCCGGAAGCTGAAACAGAAATAATGACAGGTGCTTATGTTGAGTATTCAGGGCCAGCACTGGCTATTTTCAAACTCACAAAGGCAATGATGCTTTTTGCATTGCCGGTTTTCCTGATAACAGTTTTCTGGGGAGGGTTGCATTTCAATTCTCCGGTAAACGGGATTCAGGCGGTTCTTAAATATATTATCTTATTAGTTATTATTATCCTTATTAGAAATACCAATCCCAGACTTCGGATAGACCAGGCAATGAAATTGTTCTGGGGGCGGCTGACAGTTTGGGCAATTGTGGGGATATTTTTTGCAGTAGCAGGGTTATAATAGGGTCTGACCATTTACGGGCATAGCCGGAGGATGTGTCTGACCTTCTTGCAGAGGTAAGATGAAACTGAAAATATGGGGTTTGAAAAAATCAATCTGGGTTTTTCATGTTTCAAGCGGTGCGTGCAATAACTGCGACATAGAGGTTTTGAACTGCCTGACTCCAAAGTTTGACATAGAAAGATTTGGAATGGTACTTGTGGGCAGTGTTCGCCATGCAGATGTCCTGCTCTGCTGCGGTTGTGTTACAAAACAAACAGCTCCCCGTATAAAGAGGCTGTATGAGCAGGCAGCAAAGCCCTGTTTTGTGGTGGCAGTTGGCGGGTGTGCCTGCTCCGGAGGGATTTTTAGACACGGGTATAATTTTGCAGGACCTTATGATAAGATTATACCTGTGCATGCATACATTCCGGGCTGTCCGCCAAAACCAGAGGCAATTATTGCAGGAGCGGTGAAGCTGCTGAGTACATTGAAATAAGAATCTGAAAATGGAAGACATCATTAAGAAAATAAAAGAGGGGCTTGGAAAGAAGATAAAAAACTGGGAAGAAAAGAATCCCAGAAGAATTTATATTACCATTGATAAGGAAGATATCAGGGAAGTGGCGCGATTTATCTTTGAAGATTGCAGGGCAAGATTTATAATACTTACCGGGATTGATACACCCCATGGCTTTGAAAACCTCTACCACTTTGACCTTGATTCCATGGGGATTGTAGTGACTGTAAAGACATTGATTCCGAAATCTGCTCCAGAGATAGACTCAATAGCGACAATTATACCCGGAGCAAACTTTATAGAGCGCGAGGTATGTGAGCTTCTGGGAGTGAAATTCGCAGGCCATCCAGACCCGAGACCCCTTCTTCTTCCTGATGACTGGCCTGAAGGGGTGTATCCACTGCGTACTGATATTGCTACAGATGGCACTCCCAAAAATAAGTGATTTAAAATGCGGAGATATATATGAAGACAGTTATTCCCATCGGTCCTTATCACCCATTGCAGGAAGAACCTGAATTTTTTTCACTTACCCTTGATGGGGAGACCGTTGTGGACCTGGATGTGCGTCTGGGCTATAACCACCGCGGCATAGAAAAGCTAGCAGAGACAAAGACCTGGGACCAGGATACTTTTCTAATTGAGAGAATCTGCGGTATCTGTTCCACTTCACATCCGATTGCCTATTGCAATGCCGTTGAGGACTGCGCAGGCATAGAAATTCCTGAGAGGGCAAAATATATTCGTTCCATTATAGGGGAACTGGAAAGGTTGCACTCCCATCTTTTGTGGCTTGGGCTTGCAGGACACTTCTTAGGATACAATACCTTATTTATGTGGGCTTGGAAATGGCGTGAGCCAATACTGGATTTGTTTGAGCAGATAACCGGAAACAGGAACCACTACGCCATGCTGAAAATAGGAGGGGCAAGAAGGGATATTGACAACGAACATATCCCAGCAATAAGAAAATGCCTCAATGACCTCGTTGGGCCGCTTGAAATGGTGACAAAGGCAGCGCTTGACGACCCGGTGCTTCACGCAAGATTGAAGGGCGTGGGCGTGCTCAAAAAAGAGGATGCAATAAAATATTGCGTGGTTGGTCCCACTGCAAGGGCTTCAGGGGTCGCAATAGATGTCAGGAAGGATGAACCCCATGCTGCATATGGAATTGTAAAATGGAATGTGATTACCCAGGAAGAAGGGGATGTATTCGCAAAGGCAGTTGTAAGACTTCTTGAGATGTTTGAATCTGTAAAAATTATACAGCAGTGCGTGGATGGATTGGAAAAGACAAAAGGGGCCCCGTTCTGTGCAGAAGTGGAGAACATCCCTCCTGGAGAAGGTATAGGGCATTACGAGGCACCCAGGGGAGAGACATTCCACTATGTTCGTTCTGATGGAACAAACCGTCCTGTCAGACACAAGATTCGCGCTCCCACATACGTGAACCTTCCTTCTTTTAAGGCATCCTGTATTGGTCAGACGATTTCTGATGTGGCAATTACGCTTGCCTCAATTGACCCCTGCTACTGCTGCACAGAAAGGGTTGCAATTGTTGACAGGGGGACCGGAAGGAAAGAGCATATAAGCCAGGAAAAGTTAATTCATCTCTCGCAGGAAAAAACAAAAAAACTGGGGCTAAACCCAGACAGAATTGGAAGGAAGATTGAAAGATGGATTGCCCGGTGATTAAAGACTTATTTTTGTTTGACAGCACTGGCTGGTTTTTTGCATCTGTATTTGGATTTGTTGGTATCCTTGCATTCATCTATTCTTTTTCTTATATGAAGAAATATGAACATTCTGGAGAATATTATCTTGTTTTTATTTTACTGATCCTGTCTTTAATCGGACTTTCCTTTTCGGGGAATTTTATACTTTTATATATATTCTGGGAACTTATAGCATTTTCCACCTGGCGCCTTGTCGGATTCCACCGCAAACCCGAAGTTGTGCGTATAGCAGATAAAACATTTCTTATTATGTTCTTTGGTTCTTCACTTATGCTGCTTGGTTTTGTTATGCTCCATGAGGAATTGCTGCATTATGGAGTCAATACATTCAGTATTCTTGAAATGCGCGGACTGCGAATGGCAGGTTTTTATACACCTTCTGCACTGGCGATAATCTTGATTTTCGCTGGCATTATTGCAAAGTCTGCCACAATTCCTTTACACACCTGGCTTGCGGATGCGCATCCGGTGGCTCCTTCTCCAATGAGTGCAGTCCTTTCAGGGCTGGTGGCAAAGGTTGGAATTCTTGGATTTGTGCGTATTTTTATTCAGACATTTGGATTGACAGGTAATTGGATTTTGATTCTTGCTGGCATAAGTTCAATAGTAGCAGCAGGTGGAGCTTTAGTTGAAAATGATATGAAGAAGATTATTGCTTATTCAACGGTGAGCCAGTTAGGTTATATATTCCTCGGTATTGCTTTGATAACAAATATTGGCATAATTTCTGGCTTGCTTTATTTTGCATCTCACGCTATAGCAAAAGCAGGTTTGTTTCTGTGTGCGGGTATAGTGGAACAATCAACCGGCGAGAAGGACATTCGCAAGCTCGGAGGACTTATGAAATCAATGCCCGCGACAGGTGTTTCATTCCTGTTCTGCGCACTTTCAATTATGGGAATTCCACCATTTTTTGGGTTCTATCCAAAACTTGGCACTGTTATGGGGCTGGTGGAAAGCGGACACTTTTACATAGCAATCCTTGCAATTATTATTGCAATTATGACAATACTTTACCTTATGAGAATATTCAATGCAATCTTTCTTGGAACCAGTACTCAGGAGATGCTTCCTGTTAGGGAAGGAACTAAATTGATGGTAGCAATTGTCATTATACTGGCAATTCTTTCATTGCAGATGGGTCTATTTATAAATATTCCCTTAGATTTTGTAAACGCAGCAGTAAATATAATTAAGTAGCAGTGCGATTTATCGCACGATAACGGGGTAAAATGTTTATTCTTCTCCATTCAATTTTCTTGCCAATCCTTGGCGGGGCAATTTGCCTTTTAATTCCCAATAAGGTGAAGTTTCTTAAGGAAGCAGTTGCCCTTATTGCAAGTTTCGCCGCACTGGTTCTTGGCACAGTTATTTTCAGAGAGAAGGGCGCGGCTCTTGTCAGGGACCTGGGTCTGCTTACCCAGACACTCGGGATTAAACTGGACCTCAGGGTTGATTACCTGAATGCCTTTGTTCTTCTGTTCATAAACCTTTTTGGCTTCCTCATTGTTCTTTATTCCCTGAAATTTATGTCAGGAAAGGAAAGGCTGAATGAATATTATGCATATCTTCTGTTCAATGTTGGGGCTACAAATGGTGCAGTGCTTTCAAATAACCTCTTAACAATGTTGATATTCTGGGATATAGTCCTGCTCTGTCTTTATGCAATGATAAGCACCGGCGCAGGGTCTGCTGCTTCAAGAAGTGCCAGGAAATCTTTTGTCATTGTGGGTGCTGCTGACTTTCTGATGCTACTGGGAATTTTGCTTGTCTGGTACATAACGCATAGTTTCAGCATGGATATTATAAAATCAACTCCATTTACAGGCGTAAGTTTCAAGATAAGTGTGCTTGCTTTTATATTAATGTGCTGTGGCGCTCTTGCAAAGGCAGGCTCAATGCCTTTTCACACCTGGATTCCTGATGCAGCCACTGAAGCCCCTCTTCCTGTTATGGCATTTTTACCTGCATCTCTGGACAAGCTACTGGGTATATATCTTCTTGTCCGGATTACCTCAGAATTATTTATAATGACTCCAGGGCTGGGCATGGTATTGATGTTTATAGGTGCTTTCACTATTATTGCTGCTGTTATGATGGCTCTGGTTCAGCATGATTTAAAGAAACTGCTTTCCTATCATGCTGTAAGCCAGGTGGGATATATGGTGCTTGGAATTGGAACAGGAAATCCCGTAGGTATTGCAGGTGGATTGTTCCATATGCTAAATAATGCGATTTACAAATCCTGTCTGTTTCTGGGAGGCGGGGCAGTAGAGCATAAAACAGGCACTGCTGAACTGGAGAAATTAGGGGGACTTTCCAGGGCAATGCCTGCTACTTTTGTTGCAACGCTTATAGCTGCACTTTCAATCTCAGGAGTTCCTCCTTTCAATGGTTTTGTATCTAAGTGGATGGTTTATCAGGGAGTAATTGAAGCAGGGGTCAAAAGTCAGGGGTTCAGTCAGATACTGTGCTGGATATTTTTAGTATCTGCGCTATTCGGCTCCGCATTGACACTCGCTTCATTTATGAAACTGATTCACTCAACATTTTTAGGGCAACCCGCCCAGCAGGAATTAGTGAAAGGTATTAAAGAAGTCAGCTGGACAATGTGGGTGCCGATGGCAGTGCTTGCAGCACTGTGCGTTATATTCGGTGTTTTCGCACAGGTTCCGCTTGTAAAATTCATTGGTCCTGCTCTCGGTCTTAATTTTGCCAGTATGCCCCGAGCACTCAGTCTTTCAGGTTTGTGGAGCCCGACCCTTGCAACAGGCCTGATACTTATCAGCTTGATAATCGGTTATATTATTTATATAATAGGAAAGGCAACAAAGCCGAGGATTGATTCAATTTACATTGGTGGAGAGGCTGCAGTTCCTGAAGTCAATCGTTTCCCGGGAACCCAATTCTATAATACTGTAAAGGAAATGGGAGGGCTGTCAGGTATCTATAAGGCAGCTGAAAAGAGATTCTTAGATTTTTATGAATGGGGAATGGGGTTCTTCAAAGGTGTTGCCTATACGCTTTTTTACTGCATAGACAGGTTCGTTGACTGGCTTGTGCTCGGGGTTGCAAGACTGGCACTATTATTCTCCTGGATTTTGCGCGAGCTCCATTTCGGAGCACTTCCTGCGTATCTTGCCTGGTGCCTGATTGGGTTTGGTATTATTTTATATGTTTTAGTGAGGTAAAATGCTACTTATTATCCTTTTAATTTTTATGATTGCCGGCGCAATTATTGCCCTTGAAACCAAAAATCTTCTTTCTGCGGTCATAGCAGTTGGAGCAGTTGGGGCAGGAGTGAGCATCTGCTTCCTTATGCTTGGCGCACCTGACATTGCTATAACCCAGATGGCTGTGGAGACCCTTTCTCTTGTTATTTTAATCAGGGCAACTATCAGCCGTGACCTCACACATATCACTGCACAGAGAGAAGTTGGCGGGCTAATAGCAATCGGAATTTTTATGGCTGTATTTGTAGTCTTTGCATCTTTTGCCCTGAACGAAATACCGCGTTTCGGGGAGCCGCTTATGAGGGTTTCCTCTCATTATGTCCAGAACGGCCTTGCCCAGACAGGGGCGTCCAACATAGTCTCTGCAATAATCTTAGATTATCGCGGCTATGATACCCTTGGAGAAGCGACAATCCTGTTTGTTTCAGTTGCAGGTGCAATAGTATTGTTGAGGAAAAAGGGCAGGAAGAAGGTTGGAGAAAAAGATGAATGACCGTCCGGGTATGACTATTATAGTTAAAACAATAGTGAGACTCAGTGTGAGCCTTATATTGCTTTACGGAGTATATATAGTTGCATATGGACAGCTGACTCCTGGAGGTGGATTTCCAGGTGGGGTTATCATTGGGGGTGCTTTCATTCTTTTATGCCTTGCTTTTGGCAAGGAGCAGGCATTGAAAAAAATGAGCATTTCAGCCGCGTCAATCCTTGATTCTACAGGCGCCCTGATATTTCTGACAGTTGCACTTTTGGGCTATACAGGGGGGGCATTCTTTTTTAACTTCTTTGTAAATAAAGGAATACCATTCCACCTTTTTACAGCAGGCATAATCCCCTTATGCAATATAGGCATTGGACTGAAGGTTGGTGCGTGTCTGTTTGGTGCATTCATTGCCCTGATACTTTTCAGGGTTACAGCAAAGAAAGAGGAGTGAAGGATGCTTGAATATATCTTGTGCATAATATTATTTGCAGTCGGGCTTTACGGTGTGGTCGTAAAAAAGAACCTTGTAAAAATCATCATAAGTTTTGGAATACTTGACTATGCAGTAAACCTGTTTTTTATTCTGCTGGGATATAAAAGGGATGGGATTGCACCCATTATGGTCAAAGGTCAGGACCAGGCACAGTTTGTCGCCCGGGCCGTGGACCCCCTGCCCCAGGCACTCGTGCTCACGTCTATTGTTATAGGACTTGGTATAACTATACTTATGGTTGCAATTGGAATAAGGCTTTATGATAAGTATGGAACCTTTGATGTTATGAAAATGCGCAAACTGAAAGGATAAAAGGGAGAAGGATTAGATGGTGCAGATATTGCCTTTATTTATTGTAATTCCAATGGGAGCTGCCTTTGTCCTGGCAATGCTGGGAAAAGCAAGGCATGGCTTTGTTGACTGGTTTGCAAACATTGTTACAGGTCTCCTGCTTGTTCTTGCAATAAGGCTTACAGGAGTCAGAGAAGTTATAACCTATGCAATGGGAAAGTGGCTTCCACCGCTTGGCATAGTCCTTGTCCTGGATGGGCTTTCAGTATTTATGCTTTTGATTGTAAACCTGATTTCTTTCCTTGCCACCATTTTTTCAATTTCCTACATGGAGAGGTTTACTGCAAAGGCAAAGTTCTATGCGATGTTTATGCTTATGCTCACAGGTTTAAATGGCGTGATTCTCACAGGCGACATATTCAATATGTTTGTATTCTTTGAGATTGCATCTATTGCCTCATTTGTCCTTGTTGCATTCGGAACAGAAAACGAGGAGCTGGAGGCTTCATTTAAATATAATGTAATAAGTTCTGTAACCTCGGTTTTACTCCTTTTTGGAATTGCACTTTTCTATGGAATGACAGGAACCCTTAATATGGCTCATCTTTCTCAACTGCTTGCAGGCAGAGAATTCAGCCCAGGTCTTTTATTTACTGTTTCCCTGCTGATTGCAGGTTTTGCAACAAAGGCAGCACTTGTCCCATTCCATGCCTGGCTTCCTGACGCGCATCCCAGTGCTCCTGCACCTGTCTCCGCAATGCTGTCAGGAGTGTTTGTTAAAACCCTTGGAATATATGTGGGTATGAGAATTCTGGCAAATGTTATCGGGGTAACAAATATCAGCAGGGTATGGAACATACTGCTTGTTTTAGGTACAATCTCAATGGTTGCAGGAGGTCTGCTTGCACTGGGCCAGCAGGACTACAAACGCCTGCTTGCATATTCAACTATAAGCCAGGTTGGATACATAATGTTTGCATTCGGGCTTGGCACTCCCCTGGGGTATATTGCAGCACTTTTTCATCTTGCAAACCATGCTATATTCAAGGCGCTTATGTTCCTGAATTCAGGGGCAGTGGAATACGCCACTGAGACGCGTGACTTATCCAAGATGGGTGGTCTTTCTGAGAGGATGCCTGTTACAGGAATTACCTCCACAGTTGGTACCCTTTCTATTTCCGGGATACCTCCATTTAATGGCTTCTGGAGCAAGCTATTGATTATAATTGCAGCAGTGCAGGCAGGCAGACTCACCTATGCAATTATTGCAGTACTCGTGAGTGTTTTAACACTTGCATATTTCTTGAAGGTTCAGCGATACGCATTTTTTGGAAAAATAAAAGAAAGCCTTTCTCATATTAAGGAAGTTCCTGTATCAATGTGCATTTCCCTGATTGTGCTTGCAGCACTGTGCCTGGTCATAGGGCTGGATGCATTCGGCATCCTGAAAGGCATAAATTATCCCTGGTTTATAAGGACGATAATTGAGCCGGCAAAAGAAGTTCTGGTTAACGGAACCAATTATGCCCTGACAGTTTTGCCCAAGTAGTGGCACCCGCCCTAATTATTGACAGAATACGGAGTTTGAGAAATGAGTAAGTTTGTATTGTTTCTGATTTTATTTCCACTGTGGATTCTTTTGACCTGGACATTTAACTATCAGGACCTGATAGTTGGCTTTATACTCACTTTAGCCATAGCACTTTTTACAGGAGATATCTTTACTGAACATCCGCAGAAATTCGGTAAGATTACAAGATACCTGTGGATGCTGTATTATATTCCGGTATTCTTCTGGTATGTAATTATGGCAAACCTGGATGTTATGTATCGCGTGCTCCATCCAAAAATGCCAATAAATCCAGGGATAGTGAAGGTAAAGACAAGTTTAAAATCTGACGCAGCAAGAACCTTTCTGGCAAATTCCATCACGCTTACTCCGGGTACGATGTCAGTTGATATAACAGATGACGGCTACCTTTACATTCACTGGATTAATGTGAAAACAACAGACATAGAAGAGGCAAGCAGGAAGATTGTTGCACATTTTGAATATTTCCTGAAACACATCTACGAATAGGGAATCTACTTTTTCTTCAAGAAAGTGATGCAAAAACGGGATGTATCCCTGATGAGGAGATTCGCATGATTTATTTACTTGCAATTCTTGGAATATGTTGTTTCCTGTGTCTTTACAGGATTGCCAGGGGTCCAACTGCTGCGGACAGGGCTGTGGCAACAGATATCCTGGGAATCCTTGTGGTAGGTTTCTGTGCCTTCTTTTCTCTGAAGACAAAGCAGGACTGGTATATGAACATTGCTCTGATATGGGCATTGCTTGGATTTATCGGAACAATTACGCTTGCAAAATACCTGGAAGGGAAGCACTTTGATGAATAGCATAGGAATGGTTTTGCTGGTTATTGGTGTAGCATTTGATCTGTTTGGATGTATAGGGCTGGTGAGATTGCCGGATGTGTATAATCGTCTTCAGGCGTCCACAAAGTCTGTTACCCTGGGGACCTGGATGATACTCCTGGGAGTATTTTTCTTTAGCGGTGGTTTTACAGCTATGGGAATAAAGGCACTGATTTGCATCTTCTTTATTGTTCTTGCTTCTCCCACTGCTGCACATGCCCTTGCAAGGGGAGCGCATATCTCAGGGGTGAAGTTGTGGGAGAAAAGCGTCTGCGATAAATACGAAGAAGACAGGAATAAATAAAAATGAAGAAGCCAAAGATAAGAGAACTGGGTGAGGCAATAAAGGCACTTATAAAGGGTCCTTATACCACAAAATTTCCTTTTGTTCCTTCTCCTGCAGCCCCTGCCTACAGGGGAAAGGTAGAATTTGACGATAAGGAGTGTGTCGGGTGTGGAGCCTGCGTTGAGGTCTGTCCTGCAAAGGCACTTGAATTGGTTGATGATCTCAAAACCGGAAAACGCCAGATCATCCATCACTATGATATATGCATCTTCTGTGGCCAGTGCCAGGCAAACTGCCTGACAAAAAAGGGTATTAAACTCACGCAGGAGTATGACCTGGCATTCCTGAAGGACAGGGATAAACAGATTACAAGTGTAGAGAAAAATCTTGTGTTCTGCGAATGCTGTGGAGAAGTGGTCACCACTATTGAGCACCTGCGATATCTTGTAAAAAAGCTTGGACCACTTGCCTATTCAAACCCCAATTTTATACTCGTCAGCCAGGAAGAAATGGGTTTGATTGAAGGACCGGGTAAGAAAGAAGAAATTCCCCACAGGAGGGCAAATTTGATGCGTATCCTGTGCGCCAGATGCCGAAGGCAAACAGTTATCAGGGAAGAATGGGGAGAGATAAAATAATAAAAAGCAGCACTTCAGTTCACAGCGCAATACTAAAGAGATTAAAAGGAAGATTGGTAATTGTGGGGGTCGGCAATCCGCTGAAGGGAGATGACGGTGCCGGCCCCTTTTTTATTCAGGAACTGTCCAGGATTTATGGCCAGAGTCAGAGAACCGGAAGCCCTCCTGTTTTAATTGATGCGGGCGAGGTTCCTGAAAACTATGTTGAGCCCATCATCCAGGCAGGACCTGAGGTAGTTATGGTTGTGGACGCCTGTGATTTTGGGGGGAAGCCGGGCGAGATAAGGATTTTTGAATCAGATGAGATCAGTAAAGCTGGTTTTACCACTCATACGCTTTCACCAGCTATATTTATGGGTTATGTCGGACGGCAGACAAATGCCCGGATTTTCCTTCTTGCAATCCAACCCAGAACTGTTGAAATGGGTGCTGGAATAAGCAGTGAAGTAAAGTCTTCAATAAGTGAATTAATTAAAATCTTGAACAAAATGGAGAAATGAATGTGCCTTGCCATACCGATGAAGATTATTGAGATTAAAGGGAGCACAGGTATAGCAGAGGTGGGTGGTGTTGCCCGGGAAATAAATATACAATTAATTGAAGAACTGAAAATAGGCGACTATGTAATTGTGCATGCGGGCTTTGCAATTCAGAAACTGGACGAAAAAGAAGCAAGGGAGACACTATCTCTATTGAAGGAGATTTCTTCTATAAAATGAAATATCTGAATGAATATTCCAACTTAAAAATTGCCAGGGGTCTTGCACAGAAGATTGCAGAAACGGTCAGGAAGTATCCAGGGAAAATCACCCTGATGGAGGTATGCGGGACCCATACTGTTGCCATATTCCGCTCAGGTATACGACAGATTCTTCCTGAAAAAATCTGTCTTCTTTCAGGTCCTGGCTGTCCTGTTTGTGTCACTCCAAATGATTATCTGGATAAAGCAATTGCTTGCACAAGAAGGAAGGACCTGATTGTTGCAACCTTTGGAGATATGCTCAGGGTGCCCGGTTCAAGTTCAAGCCTGGAAAAAGAGAGAAGCCGTGGCGGAAGGATAGAAGTAGTTTATTCTGCCATGGATGCACTGGAGATTGCCCGCTCCAACCCGGATAAAAAGGTAATATTCCTGGGTGTGGGTTTTGAAACCACTGCCCCAACCCTTGCTGCAACAATTTTAACTGCCAGAGAGAGGAAAATAAATAATTTCTTTGTATTCTCAGGCCATAAACTTATTCCGCCTGCTATGAAGGCACTGGTTGAAAGTAAAGAGCTGCATATAGACGGGTTTATATGTCCGGGACATGTGAGCACTATTATAGGCGTAAAGCCGTACGAGTTTATTGCTCGGGACCACAACCTTCCCTGTGTGATTGCAGGATTTGAGCCTCTGGATATATTGCAGGCAATTTATATGCTTGTGCAGCAAATAGTGAACAGGAAAAAGGCAGAGGTTGAGATTCAATATACACGCGTTGTGAAGCCTGAAGGCAATCCAAAAGCACTGGATTTGATCAGGGAAGTTTTTGAGGTTACTGAATCTATGTGGAGAGGAATGGGAAATATTCCAGAGAGTGGGCTGAAAATCAGGGAAAAATATTCTGGATTTGATGCAGAGCCCTCCATCAGGATTAAGGCTGAGTGCTCAAGAGAGAATAAAAAGTGTATCTGCGGAGAAATCTTGCGAGGGGTAAAGATTCCGACGGACTGCCCGCTGTTCAGGACTGCCTGCACCCCGCAAAATCCCATTGGTCCCTGTATGGTTTCCTCAGAAGGCACCTGTGCTGCCCATTATAAATATGCAGGTTCTTAACAATTTTTGACCGATTTTGCCGTGCTACTCTTTAGCACGGTTTTTTTGTTTTATCCTGACTTGCAATGAAATTTTATAAAAAATGCAGATGGACTTGACAAATCGCAAAAAATATGATATAATATTACCATTCCTATAGGAATAGTATAATTTAAATGTGAAGGCAGGGTTATGAAGCTTTCTACAAAAGCCCGTTATGGCACAAGGGCAATGCTTGAACTTGCTATCAATTATGGCAGGAGCCCACTTTCAGTTAAGGATATAGCAAGGAGCCAGGAAATTTCTGAAAAATACCTTGAACACCTGCTTGCTCTGCTTAAAACCGCTGGTCTGGTTAAAAGCTTAAGGGGTGCAAGGGGTGGATATGTTCTGGCAAAGCCACCTGCAGAAATAAGATTGAACCAGATTATTTATGTGCTTGAAGGCTCCCTTGCACCTGTGGATTGCGTTGATAATTCTGCACTCTGTAACCGGTCTAAATTCTGTGCTACAAGGGATGTCTGGAACCTGATAAAGCACTCTATTGACCAGGTGCTGTATTCCATAACGCTTGAAGATCTGGTCAGGCGCCAGGTGAGCAAGAGCGAGCACAAGTCATATTTTTATAGCATATAAATGGAGGAGATGTGAAGATTGCCCGGGATGTAACAGAACTTATTGGCAGGACACCACTGGTAAGATTGAATAGAATAACAAAGGGATGTTTGGCTGAGGTTGTGGCAAAGCTTGAGTTTTATAATCCCTGTTCCAGCGTAAAGGACAGGATTGGCCTGAGCATGATTGAATCTGCAGAAAGGGAAGGAAAAATAAATAAGGATACAATCATACTTGAACCCACCTCCGGAAATACAGGTATTGCACTCGCTTTTGTCTGTGCTGTTAAAGGATACAGGCTTGTACTCACAATGCCTGAGACAATGAGTGTTGAAAGGCGTGCCCTTTTGAAGGCATTCGGTGCTGAGTTGATTCTTACCCCTGGAGAGGAAGGAATGGGAGGTGCTGTAAGAAAGGCTGAAGAACTTGCAAAAGAAAACCCGAAATATTTTATGCCACAGCAGTTCAAGAACCCTGCAAATCCAGAGATTCACAGGAAAACAACTGCCCTGGAGATATGGGAAGACACTGATGGCAGGGTAGATATTCTTGTTGCAGGGGTGGGAACTGGCGGGACAATTACAGGAATAGCAGAAGTAATTAAGAAACACAAGCCTTCATTCAAGGCGATTGCAGTGGAGCCAGAGGATTCTTCTGTTCTTTCAGGGGGAAAACCAGGGCCACACAAGATACAGGGAATCGGCGCGGGTTTCGTACCGGAAGTTTTAAATAGAGAAATTATTGATGAAATAATACAGGTTAGCAATGACCAGGCTTTTGGGATGGCGCGCAGGCTTATCAGAGAAGAGGGTATTCTCGCAGGTATCTCCTCAGGGGCAGCAGCCTATGCTGCAATTACAGTTGCGAAAAGAAAAGAGAACAGAGGGAAAATGATAGTGGTTATTTTTCCTGATACAGGAGAACGATATCTATCTACACCCTTGTTCCAGTGAAAGGAGGGTCGAATGGCAAAAACAATTGCAGAAATCAATGAGCGGATAAAAAGGGGCGAGGCAGTGGTGGTGACAGCTGAAGAGATGATTGAGGTTGTCAGGGAAAGGGGTGTAAAAAAGGCAGCACAGGAAGTGGATGTGGTAACCACAGGAACATTCGGTCCAATGTGCTCAAGTGGAATGTATATCAATCTCGGACATTCAAAGCCGCGGATAAAACTCGGTGGTGGAGAGTGCTATCTGAACGAGGTCCCTGCATACTGCGGATTTGCTGCAGTGGACATCTATCTTGGCTGCACTGCTGTTCCTGATGAGGACCCCCGCAACAAAGTTCATCCAGGTGAGTTTAGATATGGCGGGGGACATGTGATTGAAGAATTTGTTGCAGGAAAAGATATCAAACTGATTGCCACTGCATATGGTACAGATTGTTATCCAAGGAAGAGACTTGAGACCTGGATAAATATAAAGGATGTAAATGAGGCAGTGCTTTTTAATCCGAGAAATTGCTATCAAAATTACAATGTGGCAGTAAATCTTTCAGACAGGATTATCTATACCTATATGGGTGTGTTAAAGCCCAGACTTGGCAATGCCAATTACTGCAGCGCTGGTCAGCTCTCACCGCTTCTCAATGACCCGCTTTATAAGACAATAGGAATTGGTACAAAAATATTCCTTGGAGGAGGAGTTGGCTATGTTGCCTGGCAGGGAACACAACACAATCCGACTGCAAAGAGAAAGGAGAATGGTGTGCCCTGTGCGGGTGCAGGGACACTTGCAGTCATTGGAGATTTAAAACAGATGAAACCGGAGTGGCTGGTTGGAACAAGTATGCTGGGATATGGTGCGACACTGACAGTTGGTATCGGTATTCCCATTCCTGTTTTAAATGAAGAGATTGCTCAGTATACTGCTGTCAGGGATGAGGACATATGGACACAGGTTGTGGACTACAGCAATGCCTATCCCAATCTAATTCCTGAGAGTATTGCTGAAGTAAACTATGCCCAGCTGAAAAGTGGAAAAATTATCGTTATGGGTAAAGAAGTTCCCACTTCTCCTCTATCCAGTTATTCCAGGGCACAGGAAATTGCAGGTATTCTGAAGGAATGGATTAAAAGTGGCAAATTCCTTCTGACCGAGCCCGTTGCGCCAATTCCTGGTCCTGACTCAGGTTTAACCTTCAAGCCCTTGAAGGAAAGGCCGGTTGAGTAGAAAAAAGGACAGGCTACCTTAACTTAAAAGGTATTAAAATGGCAGAAGATAAGGACTTAAATATTGAAAATGAGCACAGCCTTCCTGTGGAATCGGTCCTGGAAAGATTGAAAACCGGATTGACAGGGCTTTCAGAGGAAGAGGCTGCAAAGAGGCTGGCTCAGTTCGGACCCAATGAATTGAAGGAAAAGAAGAAAACTTCAGTGCTCAAATTGTTCTTTTCCCAGTTCAATAATTTCCTTATATATATACTTATAGCAGCAATGGCTGTTTCAATGCTTCTGGGAGAGTGGCTTGACAGTACAGTTATTTTTGTTGTTTTAGTTATGAATGCAGTGCTTGGTTTTATTCAGGAGTTCAAAGCTGAAAAATCCATCCAGGCACTCAAGAAACTCTCGGGGCTGAAGGCGCGCGTAGTGCGGGATAATTATGTAAAAGAAATTCCTGCAAGAGAACTTGTCCCCGGAGACATAATCCTTGTTGATACAGGAGAAAAAATACCTGCGGATGCAAGGATATTGAGTGAGATTAACCTGCAGATACAGGAATCTGCATTGACAGGAGAGTCCATGCCAGTTTCCAAGATGGTGCAGGCAGTTGAGCTTGACACCCCTCTTGCTGACAGGAAGAATATGCTTTTCTCCGGGACCATTGTCGCAGCAGGACATGGAAAGGCAGTTATTACAAAAACAGGAATGTCAACCCAGTTGGGAAAGATTGCCGGGTTAATTCAGGAAGTTGAAATGGAACCCACACCACTTCAGAAGAAACTGGAGATACTGGCTAAAAGGCTGGGATGGGCAATTATTTTTATATGTGTCTTTGTAGCCCTTACCGGAATCTTGCGGGGCGGGGAAATCTTTGAGATGATTATCGTTGGTGTGAGCCTTGCTGTGGCTGCAATTCCCGAAAGCTTACCTGCAGTGGTGACTTTAAGTCTTGCAATAGGAGTGCAGAGGATGATAAAGCGTCATGCCTTAATCAGACGCCTTCCGCTGGTTGAAACCCTGGGATGTGCAACAGTGATATGCACGGATAAAACCGGAACCCTCACCTCCAACGAAATCACAGTGAAGAAAATCTACTGCAATAACAAACTCATAGAGGTTGAAGGTTCAGGATATTCTCCTGCAGGAGAATTTCTTAAGGATGGTAAAAAGATTGACCGGTTCCCGGAGGAACTGAAACTTTTACTCAGGATTGGTGCCCTTAACAACAACGCAGTTTTAGAGGGTGAAAACTTAATAGGAGACCCTACTGAAGGAGCCTTGCTTGTGGCTGCGCGCAAGGCAGGCTTGAACGACCTTGAGTTGAATAATTTATATCCTCGTGTAGGAGAAATAGGTTTTGATAGTATCCGCAAGATGATGACTACAATCCACAGCGTCAATGGAGAAAAGATTGTCTATACAAAGGGCGCGGTGGAGGCAGTTCTTGAGAAGTGCAGGTACATAAGAGAAGAGGGACAGATAAGGGAACTGACAGAAGATGACTATGAGAATATTCTTGAGAAGAACCTTGAACTTGCAGGTGAAGCACTGAGGGTGCTGGCTTTTGCCTGGAGGAAACTGGAAAAAGAAACAAAAAACCCGGAAGAAATTGAAAAGGACCTTATTTTTGCGGGCTTGCAGGCAATGATAGACCCTCCCAGGCCGGAGGCAATTGAGGCAATAAAAAAATGCAGGGATGCAGGGATAAAGGTTATTATGATTACAGGAGATTTTCTCCTGACAGCCCAGGCAATAGCAAAGGAGATAGGACTTGAGGGAAGGGCTTTAACCGGCAGGGAAATAGATGCCGGGATTGACCTGGATAAAATTGTGGAGGATGTTTCTATTTATGCAAGGGTAAATCCGGAGCACAAAATAAAGATTGTAGAAGCCCTGAAGAGAAAGGGGCACATTGTGGCTATGACAGGGGATGGTGTCAACGATGCACCTGCACTGAAAAAATCTGATATAGGTGTTGCAATGGGCCTTACCGGCACAGATGTTGCGAGGGAATCCTCGGGAATGGTTCTGACTGATGACAATTTTGCTTCAATTGTCAATGCAATAGAGGAAGGCAGGATTATCTATGACAATATTAAAAAATTTGTAAACTATCTTCTTTCCTGCAACGCGGGCGAGGTGCTGGTTCTGTTTGTGGCAATGGTTATCGGATTTAAGGATGGGGGTGTGATAATAGCCCCCCTTACAGCAGTCCAGATTCTCTGGATGAACCTTATTACAGATGGTCTTCCTGCACTTGCGTTGAGTCTGGAGCCCTCTGAAAAAAACATTATGCAACGTTCACCCCGTAAGCCAGATGAAAAAATAATCTCCAGAAATATGAGTATGAATATCCTTGCAACAGGAATACTGGTCTGTGCAGGTACGCTTTTGCTGTTTCACCAGGGCATGAAGTTTTCCGGAGTGAATGAAGCCAGGACAATGGCTTTCACGGGCATGGTGTTCTTTGAAATAGTAAGATTGGCAATGATTCGCTCCCAGTATAAAACAGCTGCCTTTTCCAACATATACCTGATTCTTGCGGTAATTATTTCGCTTGTTCTGCAGGGTATTGTTGTATATGTTCCGGCATTAAATAAAATTTTCAAAACAGTGCCGCTGGGGTTGCACGACTGGCTATGGATAGCAGGTACAGGTATTGTTTTATATATTGCTGGCAATATAATTGCAACTTTTATAAGGAAATGGACGGGAGAGAAAGATTAAAAAGGAACGGGCTACTTTTAAAAGAGGCAACGAAGTGAATAAAGAACTGAAAAAAAATATTAAAACAATTGTTGTCTATTCTGCCTTAATTTTATTATGGATCAGTGCACCTGGATTATCCCGCTCAGAAGATTTATTAAAGCAGGAGCAGGGCAAGGTTTATCCGCGCGAGGCTATGTTCTATGAAAAACTTCCTGATAAATATGTGCAATGCCTGCTCTGTCCCAGAAAGTGCACCCTTTCCCCTGGAAGCACTGGATTCTGCAGGGTACGGGAAAATATAAACGGGATATTATACACTAATGCCTTTTCCAATCCCACTGCTGTTCACATTGACCCAATTGAGAAAAAACCATTTTTTCACTTCCTTCCAAAGACAAGTTCATTTTCCATTGCCACTGCAGGTTGTAACTTAAGGTGCATCTTCTGTCAGAACTGGCAGATATCGCAGATAAGCCCAAAAGATGCTATGAATTTTTATCTTCCCCCTGAGGCAATAGCAATGCTTGCAAAAAAGGCGGGGTGCGCCACCATTGCATATACCTATAGTGAGCCCACAAATTTCTATGAGTATATGCTTGCCTGTGCAAAAGAGGCAAAAAAACTCGGGATAAGGAATGTCTACCATTCAAACGGGTATATAAACGAGAAACCCCTGCGCGAACTTATGGAATATATGGATGCAGCAAATGTAGACCTGAAGGGTTTCAGCGAAGATTTCTATCAGGAAATGTCTTCTGCGACACTTGCCCCGGTACTTGAGACATTGAAGACACTTAAAAAGGGTGGTGTATGGCTTGAGATTACAAATCTGATAATACCTACAAAAAACGACGACCCAAAAATGATAAAGGAAATGTGCGCCTGGATTGTGAAAAACTTAGGTCCTGATGTCCCGGTGCATTTTTCCCGTTTCTACCCCATTTATAAGCTGACAAATCTTCCACCCACACCTGTAGAAACACTGGAAAAGGCGGTAGAAATTGCGCGGGCTGAGGGCATTCATTATGCTTATATTGGAAATGTGCCCGGACATCCCGGGGAAGATACATACTGTCCTAAATGTAAAAGGCTACTTATTGACAGGCTTGGTTATAATATTTTACAGAATAACATAGTAAATGGAAGGTGTAAATTCTGCGGGGAAAAAATCCCTGGAGTCTGGAAGTAATGAGTGCAGCAGAGAAGTTATTCATTACAGGATTGATGCTTGGATGGGGTCCCTGTCTGGGCATATGCCTGCCTGTTCTTCTTCCATATATTATAGGCACAGAAAAGGGATGGAAAAATGGATTTTTCGCCAGCCTGGCATTTTCAGTTTCTCGTCTCATTGCCTATGCGATTCTCGGTTTTCTGGCAGGATATGCAGCAAAACTCCTGCTCAATACATTTTATACACAGAAGATTTCTTATTATATTACAGCATCTGGAGCAATTGTAATTATATTGCTGGGAGTATTGATAACAGCTGGAAAAGATTTTGAAATTCCCCTCTGCAATCTCCTGAGGAAACATATAATTGAAAGAGGAATGAGGGGTATAATTTTGCTGGGGCTCCTGGTCGGCTTTTCACCCTGTGCTCCTTTGGCGGGTATCCTTACATTTATAATCCTTCAGGCTAAAAGTGGCATTGAAGGATTTCTGTATGGTTCTGTATTTGGCCTGGGCACAATTCTTTCACCGGTGCTCCTGCTTGGAACCCTTGCCGGTGCAACCACTTCTTATCTTAAAAAATTCCATACGCTTTCAAATATTATAAGCCGTGCATGCGGTGTATTGCTTGTGATATGGGGCCTGCAGATATTGCTCAGGTAAACAAAAAAGAGGCTAATTTTTTATTGTGAGGCAAAAACAGTGAACTGGATTTTGATGTATTTTGTTTCAGGCGTTGCGTCCGTCCTGGTTCAGTCCATATCAATAAGGGAATTTTTGAATGTTTTTTACGGGAACGAACTTGTGCTGGGCGCTGTTCTTGGAATATGGCTACTCTGGGTTTCGGCCGGGGCTTATGTCGGTGCTCTCGTAACTTCAAAAATCAGGCGTCTGCATTCTGTTTTTATATCCCTTGTGCTTGCAGGTGCATCCTTTCCATTTATACAGGTCTATTTAATAAGGATTGCACGCAGTATACTCTCGGTCCCTTCAGGCCAGTATATTCCATTCCTGCAGTTGGTCATTTTTACTATGATGGTGTTATTTCCATACTGTTTCATAACAGGTTTTACATTTCCCGTTGGCTGCAGGATATATGCCGGCGAAGAAAAGGAAAACGTTGCTCCCAAAATTTCAAGGCTTTACATTGCAGAGTCCATTGGTTTCCTTACAGGGGGCATACTTTTCACTTTTTATTTTGCCCTGCACTATCAGGTCTACCTGGTACTTGGAGTGGTATTCGTACTTGTTAATGCTGGTGCAGGCATTCTTTTTCTGAAGGGGTTTTCCAGGACTGGAAGGATAATTTTTATTTCAGCAGGCATCCTCATTTCTTTCTATCTTTTTATTGTAGCCGCTCCACTTGACAGGTATACTGTTTTAAAAAGATGGCAGTCCCTGAACAAAGACATAGAGTTAGTTGAAACCATTGATTCAAAATACCAGAATCTGGCACTGGGCAGACAGCTGAATCAATACAGCCTGTTTGGAAACGGGAATTTTCTGTTTTCCTTTCCAAATGATTATGAAGACGCCCCCCTTGCTAACTATCTTCTATTCCAGCATCCTGCTCCAGAGGATATCCTTGTTTTAGGCGAATCTCCGGTAGGGGTGCTCAGGTATATGCTTCTCCATCCTGTTGATTCAATTGACTATGTGGTACTGGACAGCAAACTGATTGAGGTCTGTGCCAGATTTTTACCCGGGCCGGATATGGATGCACTTCACAATCCGAAGTTGAATTTATTTTATTCTGACGCAAGATATTATGTGAAAAATTGTGCAAAAAAATATGATCTTGTATTTGTCAATCTTCCTCTGCCATCCACAGCAATGCTGAACAGGTATTATACCCTGGAATTTTTCCAGGAAGTAAAAAAGATTCTCAAGCCTGATGGAATTTTTGTCTGTTTCGGTGCACATACCGCAGATGCCATTACATGGCAGGTGGGAAACTATGTCAGCTCAATCTACAATACCCTGTGCAGGATATTCAAAGATGTCAGGGTAAGTCCGGGCTATACAAATTATTTTTTCTGCGCCATTAAGCCTGGCATAGCTACGGATGAGTACAGGATTCTGGAGGAAAGGTATAAAAGAAGGGAGGTGAAAACTCCTTACTTTACCACTGCACATTTCCAGTATTTTTTTCCTCCTGAAAGGAGAGAATTTATCTATAATTCTGTTAAAAAATGGCATGGTTCCAGGGTCAATACTGACCTCAAACCAATCTCCTATTTTTATGCGCTTCTGCTCTGGGATGCATATTCCGGTTCACATTTAGGTCCATTTTTTAAAAAACTCGCTGAGGGCTTCAGGATGAAATGGGCAATTATAATACTCCTGAGTTTTATCATTTTACGAATAGCATATCTGTATAAAAAAAGAAGAAGCGTTTTAGAACAGCAAAAATTTAATACTCTTTTTGCAACTTTTTCCTGCGGGTTTGCAGCAATGGGGTTTGAGACCATTTTCATATTTGCCTTTCAGAACTTCTACGGCTATTTATACCAGATGATAGGGCTTCTTATAGCAGTATTTATGGCCGGGCTTGGCCTGGGTGGTTTAGCAATGGTTAAATCCATGAAAATCAGGAAAATTCAAACAGATATGCTTCTGGGTGTGGAGATTGTAATTGTCTGTCTGGCAGTTGCCCTTCCTTTTATATTAAAAAACCTTCCCGATATGCGATTAAATCTTTCTCAGATAGTTTTTATACTCCTGATTTTCTTTGCGGGATTCCTGACAGGGGTGGAATTTCCAGTCGGTGTATCCCTTTATCAGGAAACAGCACAGGATACTGGCAGGACAGCAGGGCTTCTGGACTGGGCTGACCACCTGGGTGGATTCACAGGTGCATCAATTTGTGGAACAGTGCTTGTACCTGTGCTGGGAATACAGAATACCTGTTTTTTAGTTGCATTCCTGAATCTCACGGGGGTTATTTTTATTCTGTTTCAGACAATGTCTCCATCCAGAAGTTCTTCTGCTTTTTGACTTTTTCTTTAAAATATGGTATAATTATATGATTAATCTAAAAGAGTTCTGAGATATGGAGGCGTCAATGAATGGTAAGGCAATGAGTCTGCGATATGAAATTTTTGCATGGAGGGAAAGCCAGGGAACTGTTTCAAAATTATTTCTGAGTCTGGGATTTGCAGGCCTGACAGGGCTACTGGCAGGAATCAGGATTGCTCTTCCTTTTACCCCTGTTCCAGTAACCGGACAGGTTTTGGGTGTTTTTCTTGGAAGCATCTATCTGGGCAGGGTTTATGGAGGGGTGAGCCAGATATTTTATGTTGTCCTGGGATTGTGTGGTATTCCCTGGTTTGCTGGATGGAAAGGCATTTCAATCCTTCAGTTCCTTTCAATGCCAACTGCAGGATATCTTGTAGGGTTTATCTTTGCGGGTTTCTATCTCGGATATACAGTTGATAGAAAAATTAGAAATCGTTTCTTCATCCCTCAGGTTGTTTCAATGATAGTTGCCACCTGGATTATCTACCTTTCTGGTGCACTGCATCTATCCCTTTTATTAAGGCTTGGCTTTAGGCAGGCTTTCACAATGGGAATACTGCCTTTTATTCCTGTGGACCTGCTGAAGGCTTTTATATCAGCATTGCTGTCTTATTCCATTCTTCCAAAAATCTCTTATAATGGGGAAATTGACCGGAATATTTTTCAGAAAAAATAGAGCTGACACTATTTTAGGGAGAGGGAAATGATATCAAAAAGGATTGTTTTGAAATTTCCGCACAGACTGGTGGACCAGCCCATTGTGTGCAATCTTGTAAGGCATTATAATCTGGATTTCAATATACTGAAGGCATATGTCACACCCAGGGAAGAAGGTCTGCTTGTTCTTGAACTGAGCGGAGATGAGAAAGATTATGAAAAGGGTGTAGAATATTTAAAAAGGGCAGGTGTTACGGTTCAGCCCCTGAGCCAGGATGTGATTCGCAATGAGTCAAGGTGTACTCACTGCGGCGCCTGTGTAACTATATGTCCGGTTGGAGCGCTTGTGCTGGACAATCTCACCAGGAAGGTTCATTTCTATGATAATAAATGCATTGCCTGCGAATTGTGTATCAGGGCCTGTCCTGTAAGGGCAATGGAGGTGCATTTTTGAACCTCAGCCAGAAATTCAATAAACTAAAAAATATTCTGTCAAAAATGGAAAATGCCATAGTTGCTTACTCTGGCGGGGTTGACAGTACACTGCTTCTGAAAGTGGCAGGGGAGGTAATGGGGGAAAATGTCCTGGCAATCACCGCCAGCTCTCCCACATATCCACAGAAAGAAATAAAAGCCGCAAGGGATATGGCGAGGAACCTGGGGATAAGGCATATTACCATCACTACAGATGAACTTTCAAATCCAGAATTCTTTTCCAATCCCCTGAATAGATGCTATTTCTGCAAGAAAGAACTATTTTCAAGATTAAAGGAGATTGCAGAAAAAAACAGAATAAGGTTTATCCTGGATGGTTCAAATTATGACGATAGAAAAGATTTCCGTCCTGGAGACAGGGCGAAGCAGGAATTTGGGATAAGAAGTCCGCTGGCAGAAGCAGGGCTGACCAAGAAGGATATACGTGTTCTTTCAAAGAAGATGGGATTGCCTACCTGGGATAAGCCATCGCTTGCCTGCCTCGCCTCACGATTTCCATATGGTTCTTCCTTAAACAGGGCTGAGCTTAAAATGGTTAATAAAGCTGAGGAATATCTCCATGCGCTTGGTTTCAGGCAGGTAAGGGTGAGGCACTATGGCAATACCGCGCGGATTGAAGTGGAAAAGAGTAAGATACCTCTCCTTGTTAACCATTCATCGATGGTTGTAAGGAAATTAAAAAGACTGGGTTATACATACATAACAGTGGATCTGGAAGGCTACAGGACTGGCAGTATGAACGAAGTTCTGCAGCGGTGCCATTCAAGACACTGATGTTCAGAGGAAATATGAAAAAGTCAGGTATGGATAGAAGAATTTATATGGATTATGCTGCAACCACACCCGTGCATCCTGAGGTTGTGAAGGCAATGCAGCCTTATTTCACCGATGTTTTTGGCAATCCCTCAAGCATCCACTCATTTGGGAGGGAGGCAAAGGAAGCAGTTGAGCAGGCAAGAGACAGGGTTGCAGCACTCATAGGTGCAAAGAGTGAAGAAATTGTTTTCACCGGTAGCGGGACAGAGGCAAATAACTTTGCAATAAAAGGCATTGCTTATGCCAGTGTGCAGGGTATATCCAGGGGCAGGTCTGGCAATCATATCATAACCTCTGCAATTGAGCACCACGCTGTTATTGAACCCTGCAAGTTTCTTGAGACACAGGGTTTTGAAATTACATATCTGCAGGTGGATAAATATGGACTGGTGGATCCTGAGAATGTCAGAAAAGCAATTACTGATAAAACAATTCTTGTTTCCATTATGCATGCCAATAATGAAATTGGAACTATAGAGCCGATTGCTGAGATAGGAAAAATCTGTCGCGAGAAAGGAGTTTATTTTCATACAGATGCCGTTCAGACCGCAGGGCACATACCTGTAGATATAAATGAGTTGCAGGTAGATTTGCTCTCTATGTCCGCGCATAAATTGTATGGACCAAAGGGAGTAGGTGCACTCTATATTCGAAAAGGCACAAGGATGGTTTCCTTTATCCATGGTGGAGAGCAGGAACATAACAGGCGCGCCAGTACTGAAAATGTTCCAGGAATTGTAGGATTTGGAAAAGCTGCAGAAATTGCAAAAAGAGAAATGTCCGACGAGGCAGAGAAATTGAGAGTTCTGAGAGACAGGTTGATCAGTGGTATACTTGAGAATATAGAACGAACGAGACTGAACGGACATCCTGTGAATCGCCTGCCAAACAATGTAAATGTGAGCATTGAATATGTGGAGGGAGAATCGGTTTTATTAAACCTGGACCTTGCAGGTATAGCTGCATCCACAGGTTCTGCATGCAGTTCTGCAAGTCTTGAGCCATCCCATGTACTTCTGGCAACAGGACTTCCACCTGAGATTGCGCGCACAGGCTTGAGATTTACACTGGGCAGATACACAACCATGGATGAAGTGGAATATGTATTAAAAGTGCTACCAAAAATTATTAAAAGATTGAGAGAAATGTCTCCCATCTACAGGAGGAAATGATGGAATATTTTCTTCAGCACCTGTTGCATTACGGTATTGAAATTGGACCAAGTATAGCACTTGGATTTTTCCTGAGCGGGATTATCCATGAATTTCTTCCACAGAATCTGGTTGAAAGGTATCTTACACAGAAGAGCCTTTTACCAATTTTATATGTGACAATACTGGGAATAATACTTCCTGTTTGCTGTTTTGGTTCCCTGCCAATTGCTGTTGCCTTTCGCAGGAAGGGTGTTCCGCTGGGACCGATACTCGCATTTCTTATTGCTACCCCTGCCACTTCAGTTACAGCAATACTTGTCACCTGGCGCCTGTTAGGACCTGCATTCACTCTTTACCTCTGCCTGAGTGTGATTTTGATGGGCCTGGCCATAGGAATCATTGGCAACCGGATTACATATCCTGAGATAGAAGGTATTGAAGAGAAATGCCCGATGTGTGCAGAGGGTGAGCATAAAGCTCATCTGCATCATCAAGGGGGTATATGGCAGAGATTTGTTTCAGTGTTTTCATACGGTTTTATTGATATTCCAAAAGAAATAGGTACAGAGTTAATCATCGGGGTTGTGCTGGCTGCCCTTGTTGTTTCTATTCCGGCTATAGGATTATTTTTGAAAAGGTATCTTTTAGGCTTCTCCGGATATCTATTTGCTTTAATTTTTGGATTGATAATGTATATCTGTTCCACAGCCAGCGTTCCCCTTGCGCATGCATTTATTGCACAGGGATTGAGCAGGGGTGCAGGTTTTGTCCTGCTTCTGGCAGGACCAATCACTTCGTACGGAAACATTCTTGTAATAAAGAAGGAATTCGGCGCGAGAGTCCTGATTATCTATCTGGTTTTTATATCAGTTGCATCGCTGTGCCTGGGCTATTTTTTTGAAAAATATTTTGCTGGTATATAAAAATATAATATCCAATTCCAGCAGAACATCTTCGGGCAGAGGGAGGTCGCGTGAGCAAACACTCAAAAAGGGTTTTAATCTGTATAATGCTCTTTCTTTTTACAGGTATGGTTTTTATGGCTGAATCTTCACAGAAGTCCTCCAGGTCTACTGTAAAAGAAAGGCAGTGGGGCAATGCCCCTGATTTCACATTGCCTGCACTTGGGGGCAATACATTTACCCTTTCTTCCTTAAAGGGAAAGGTGATAATCCTGGATTTCTGGGCTACCTGGTGTTCTCCCTGCAGGGAAGAGGTTCCTGATTTCATTGCCCTCAAAAATGAGTATGGAGATAAGGGGCTGGAAATAGTTGGAATTTCACTGGATGAAGGGGGGGAGAATGCTGTCAGGCATTTTGCCAGAAAGACAGGAATAAATTATATCATTGTGTTCGGGGATGAAAAGACAGAAGAAAAATACGGAGGAATACGTGGTATACCCACCACTTTTATCATTGACCAGAATGGCAATATTGTTACAAAATACATCGGCTACAGGCCCAGGGATGTATTTGAGAAGGCCATAAAAGAATTGCTTGGAGCAGGTTCCAGGAAATGAACGGTATAGCGGATTCCGCTTCATTAATTTTAGCATTCGTTTCAGGTATAGCGTCCTTCTTTACCCCCTGTATTCTTCCGCTGATTCCTGTCTATCTTTCTTTCATAACAGGTATATCTGTAGATGAATTGCAGAAAAGCAGCGCAACAGAAGGACCGGGTAAAGATCTGAAAAAAGTTTTTATTGAGACCTTTCTGTTTGTACTGGGTTTTTCATTTGTGTTTATATCCCTGGGTGCATCAGCAACCTATTTCAGCAATCTCCTTTTTCAAAATCGCAGATTGATAAAAATACTCGGAGGAATAATAGTTATAGTCTTTGGATTGCAGATTGCAGGTGTCTTTAACATAAAATATCTTCAGTTTGAAAAAAAAATTCATCTGAAGTCCAGGCCTGCAGGTAGAATTGGCAGTTTTATTATAGGGGCTGTGTTTGCCATCGGGTGGACGCCCTGTGTGGGCCCCATCCTGGCAAGCATTCTTGCACTTGCTGGGACAAAAGAGACCGTTGGTCAGGGAATAATGCTTTTAAGTTTTTATTCCCTGGGGCTGGCAATACCGTTTCTTCTGGCAAGTATATTCATTGGCTGGATGCTGGGAACATTTACAAAAATCAAGAAGTACCTCAGGATAATTTCAATTGCGGCTGGAATATTGCTTGTTGTTTTCGGCGCAGGGATTGCTACTGGTTTTATCCATTTTTAGGAAAAAGGGGAGGGGATGGAGTGAACAGCATAGAGGATAGACTGATTGAAGAAATTATGCAGCTGAAGGAAAAGAGAAAGGCAATACTGCTGGCGCACAATTATCAGCTTGGAGAGGTCCAGGATATTGCTGATTATGTTGGTGATTCTCTTGAACTCAGCCGGACCGCGAGTTCAACTGATGCCAGGGTAATTGTTTTCTGTGGCGTCCACTTTATGGCAGAAACTGCCTCAATTTTATGTCCCGATAAAACTGTTTTATTGCCGGACATAAATGCAGGTTGTCCTATGGCTGATATGATTAATGCAGGTGGCTTGCGAGCACTGAAGAAGGAATATCCTGATGCACCTGCAATTTGTTATGTGAACACAAGTGCAGAGGTAAAGGCAGAATCCTATATCTGCTGCACTTCCACAAACGCAGTTAAGGTTGCAGAATCCATAGATTCTTCTGAGGTTATTTTTGTGCCGGACAAATACCTTGCCCACTATACCTCTTCGCGTGTAAGAAAGAAGTTTATCATCTGGGATGGTTATTGCCCTACCCATATAAAGATTCTTCCTGAAGATATCTTACGCGAGAGGTCCCTGCATCCACAGGCAGAAGTTATGGTGCATCCAGAATGTGTTCCGGCAGTGACAGCGCTTGCCGACCAGGTTCTTTCTACAGGAGGTATGTGCAAATACGCAAAGGAGAGTAAGGCGCAGGAGTTTATTGTGGGAACCGAAATAGGCCTGTTGCACCGGCTCAGAAAGGAAAATCCCGGAAAGAAATTTTATCCTGCATCAGAACTTGCAATCTGCCCGAATATGAAACGAATCAATCTTGAAAAGGTCCTCCGGGCTCTGCAGGAGATGAAATATGAGGTGAAGGTGCCAGAGGATATACGCGTTAAGGCAAAGGCTTCTGTTGACCGTATGCTTGCCATTTGATAAGTAATACAGAGTACCATTTCCATTTTTGCAGAAGCACGGAATTGCTATTTTAGATTAAATTCAAAATGGAGAAAAAGAGGTTAAAGATGGAGATATCGACAAAATACAACCCGAAGGAAGTTGAAGAGAGACTTTACAAATACTGGGTGGAAGGCAGCTATTTCTATGCTGATAATAAAAGTAAAAAAGAGCCTTTCTGTATGGTGATTCCACCTCCAAATGTCACCGGCTCCCTTCATATGGGCCATGCCCTTAACAATACCATTCAGGATATACTGGCGCGCTGGAAAAGAATGGAAGGATATAATGTTTTATGGCTTCCAGGAACTGACCATGCAGGGATTGCTACCCAGAATGTGGTGGAAAAGGAAATTGCAAAAGAAGGATTAACACGTCAGCAACTGGGCAGAGAAGAATTCATTCAGAGGGTATGGAAGTGGAAAGAGAAGACCGGCGACACAATCATAAATCAACTGAAGAGGCTTGGCTGTTCCTGTGATTGGAGCAGGCTCCGTTTTACGATGGATGAAGGGCTTTCAAGGGCAGTTCAGGAGGTGTTTATAACCCTGTTCAACGAAGGCCTTATATATCGGGGAGATTATATTATAAACTGGTGTCCACGCTGTCAGACCGCACTCTCTGACTTAGAATCTGAGCACCAGGAAATCAATGGCTATCTTTATTATGTCAGGTATCCTTTTGCTGACAGCAGAGATTTAACCCAAAAGCAATATCCTGAAACCAGCAGGTTTAAAGGAATAGTCGTTGCTACAACCCGTCCTGAAACCATTTTTGGTGATGTTGCCATTGCAGTGAATCCGAATGACTCACGCTACAAAGCTCTTGTTGGCAGAGAGGTTTTAGTGCCAGCACCCTGTGGCGGCAGGAAAGTCCCGATAATTGCAGATTCTTATGTGGATATTAAATTTGGAACAGGATGCCTGAAGATAACCCCTGCACATGACCCTGCTGATTTTGAGATAGGAAACCGGCACAACCTTCAGGCAATAAAGGTTATAGGTCCTGATGGCAGGATGAATGAAAATGCTGGAAGGTATAATCACATGGATAGATTTGAATGCAGAAAAGTGCTTGTTGAGGATTTAAAAAATGAAGGATATATTGAGAAGATTGAAAATTATAAATATTCAATAGGCTCCTGCTATCGCTGCAGGACATATGTGGAACCATATCTTTCAAAACAGTGGTTTGTCAGGATGAAGGAACTCGCAGGTCCTGCAATAAAAGCGGTTAAAGAAGGGAAGGTGAGGTTTGTTCCTGAAAACTGGAAGAAGACATATTTTCAATGGATGGAGAATATCAGGGACTGGTGTATTTCAAGGCAGATATGGTGGGGACACAGGATTCCTGTCTGGTATTGCGAAAACAGGGATTGCGCTCCTGTTGTATCTCTTTCAAAACCGGAGAGATGTCCGGAATGCGGCAGTAATAACCTGACTCAGGATGAGGATGTGCTGGATACCTGGTTCAGTTCAGCTCTCTGGCCATTTTCAACACTGGGCTGGCCTGAACAGACTGAAGATTTGAAGGTTTTTTATCCCACAAGTGTTCTCTCCACAGGTTTTGATATCATTTTCTTCTGGGTTGCCAGGATGATAATGATGGGCCTGCATTTTATGAAGGAAGTTCCTTTCAGGAGAGTTTATATCCATGCGCTGATCAGGGATCTGGAAGGGCAGAAGATGAGTAAGTCAAAAGGAAATGTTATAGACCCCATAGAAGTAATAGACAGATATGGTACTGATGCCCTGCGTTTCACTCTTGCAGCCCTTGCTGTGAAAGGAAGGGATATCTACCTATCTGAAGAACGGATTCAGGGCTACAGGAATTTTATGAACAAGATCTGGAATGCAAGCAGGTTTATACTTATGCAGGACCTCTCCTGCCTGAGTGATGGAACAGTTTTTTATAATACGGATGGGAGCCTGGCTGACAGATGGATTATTTCCAGGCTTAACCAGGTAACAAAAGAGACTACATTCTTCCTCAACAATTACGATTTTGATAAAGCCTGCCTGAGAATCTATGAGTTTTTCTGGCATGAGTTCTGTGACTGGTATATTGAAATCGCCAAACTTCAGATTGGTGCTAAACAGGGCGAGATTCGTAAAGTGCATACAGCCATCTCGTGCCTTTATAGAGTGCTTGAACAGTCCCTGCGCCTGATGCATCCCTTTATTCCCTTCATAACAGAGGAAATATGGCAAACGCTTCACAGGACAGTTTCAATCTATTACTCACAGAATGGGCAATTCCAGATTAAAAGCATAATGAGTGCTGAATGGCCCAGATATAATAAAAAAGAAGTTGATAATGTAGCAATTTCGCATATGTCCCTGATCAAGACAGTGGTGTTTGCCATTCGCAATATCCGTTCTGAATTAAATATCCATCCGGCAGCAAAGATAAAAGTTTTATTCAGTTATAGAAGTGCACAGGCTGAGAAATCAGCCCGGATTCTTGAATCACATATTTCATACATAAAAGGGCTGGCAGGGGTGGAGGAATTGGAAATAGGCAGGAATGTTAAAAAACCAGAATCTTCAGCTGTCAGCGTGGTAAAGGGAATAGATATCTACATTCCTTTAAGAGGAATTATTGATATTGAAAAAGAGAAGGAAAGGCTGAAAAGGGAATTTGAAAAAATAAAACAGAGTTTGACAGAGATAAAGGCAAGACTTTCAAACAAAGAATTTATTAAGAGGGCACCGGAAGAAATAGTTTTAAGGGAAAGGGAGAAGAAAGCAGAGTTTGAATCCAGGATTCGCAGGCTAAAAGAAAACCTGAAAATACTTTCCTGAATAACGGGATGTGTTCATTTTAAGAGATTTGCTATGCGTACCCCGGGTAATAAAATATTCAAATTACTGGCACTCAGCTTTATTTCTGCTTTTTTAATTTTCATTCTTTTTGAGGCAAGTGCCTACTATGAAAACCTTGCTGGAAAAAAATTTCAGGCCACAGGTGATATAAGCGGAGTGATTAAAGAAGAAGGACAGGTTCTCATTATTCTTGAAACAGATGCCGGAGAAAGGGTCTTTATTTACTGGGACCAAAATACCTTTGAGTTATTAAAGGGAGTGCTTTCCAGTGGCAACAGGATAAAGGCTATAGTAAAGGTTATTGAAGGAGGAGTTATTCAGGGAATTTCTGCGCAGAGGGTTGCAAGGGTAATAGATACAAGAAAAATCTCTTCATCTTCTCACAGGCATTATGCTGAGCGGATATATCCTGTGGACCTTCAAACACTGGATCTCTACAAGAAAACCGTGAAATACTTTAATCCAAAATTAAATGAGAGGGATGTTCACAGGATTGCTACCAGTATCCTGACCTACAGCAAGATACACAGGATTGATCCAAAACTTGTAGTTGCAGTAATTGCGGTTGAATCAGATTTCAATGTGGATGCGCGCTCTGTAAAGGGAGCACTCGGACTGGGTCAGCTGATGCCCCGGACAGCTAAAATATTAAAGGTAAACCCTCTTGTCATAGAAGAGAATATAAAGGGAACCATTTCTTATCTGCGTTTCTGTATGGAACAGTGGAAGGAGTATCCCTATATGGCACTTCCCCTTGCATTAGCCTCTTATAATGCAGGTCCTTCTGCAGTGGCAAAATATGGAGGAATTCCACCATATCTTGAAACCCAGAGCTATGTGAACAGGGTAATGGATTTATATCAGCAACTCTGTTCCAGATAATTAAAATGAAATTTAAATTGGTAGCACCTTTTAAACCTGCGGGTGACCAGCCAAAGGCAATTAAAGAGCTTGTAGATGGTATTCGTTCAGGAATGAGGTTTCAGACCCTTCTTGGGGTAACGGGTTCGGGTAAGACCTATACACTTGCAAATGTGATTGAAAAAGTTCAGAAGCCCACACTTGTGATTTCCCACAACAAGACCCTCGCAGCCCAGCTCTACAGTGAATTCTCTTCTTTTTTCCCTGAAAACGCTGTCAGGTATTTTGTTTCTTTTTATGACTATTACCAGCCAGAGGCTTATATCCCCCAGACCGATACATATATAGAAAAGGATGCTTCCTTGAACGAGGAGATTGACCGCCTGAGGCTACTTGCTACGGAATCCCTGATGGAAAGGGAAGATGTGATAATTGTGGCAAGTGTCTCCTGTATCTACAACCTCGGTTCTCCATTTGATTACAGGCAGTTGCATATATCCCTGAAAAAAGGTATGTTTATATCCAGGGATACTATAGTGCGCAGGCTGGTGGATATTCAGTACCAGCGCAACGATATCGATTTCAGAAGGGGAAGATTCAGGATAAGGGGTGATACAATAGAAGTGTTTCCTGCCTACACAGAAGAACCCCTGCGCATAGAGTTATTCGGGGATGAAATTCAGAGGCTCAGTATAATACATCCTGTAACTGGAGAAGTTGTTGAATCAAAAAATGAAATTTCAATCTATCCTGCCAAGCACTTTGTTACAACTCATCCGCAGCTGATTCAGGCAATTAAAAATATAAGAGAAGAATTGAGAGAAAGGGTTGAAGAACTCCGCAGGCAGAATAGATTGCTGGAGGCAGAGCGCCTTCAGACCAGGACAAACTATGACCTGGAGATGCTTGAACAGACTGGCTACTGTCCCGGCATAGAAAACTATTCAAGGCATCTTTCAGGCCGTGGTCCGGGAGAAAGACCCTTCTGTCTTATTGACTATTATTACAGGGAAGGTGTACCCGCACAATTTTTAACAATTATTGATGAGTCTCATGTGACAGTTCCACAGATCGGGGGAATGTATGAGGGAGATCGCTCCCGCAAGGAGACCCTTGTTGAATATGGCTTCAGACTTCCTTCCTGTCTGGATAACCGTCCTCTCAAATGGAAAGAATTTGAGGACTTGATAGGGCAGACAATCTTTGTTTCAGCAACACCCGGGCCCTATGAACTGGAAAAAAGTAAACAGGTTGTGGAATTGATAATCCGTCCTACATTCCTGGTTGACCCGCCTGTTTCAGTGAGAAGTACAAAAAATCAGATTGATGATTTAATTTCTGAAATCAGAAAAAGAGTTGAAAAAAAACAGAGGGTGCTTGTCACCACGCTTACAAAACGAATGGCTGAGGACCTGACAGATTACCTGCGTGAACTGGGAATGAGGGTAAAGTATCTGCATGCAGAAGTGGAAACGCTTGAGAGGGTTGAAATCTTGAGGGATTTGAGACTGGGAGAATTTGATTGCCTTGTGGGCATAAATCTGCTGCGCGAGGGACTGGATTTGCCTGAAGTTGCCATGGTTGCAATCCTGGATGCAGATAAAGAAGGATTTTTGCACAGTGCGAGTTCTCTGATTCAGGTCAGCGGACGCACTGCAAGGAATATTGATGGTGAAGTAATTATGTATGCGGACAAAATGACTTCAGCAATGCGAGAAGCTATTAAGGAGATGGAAAGGCGCAGAAACCTGCAGATTGAATACAATAAAAAACATGGTACCACCCCGAGATCAATTTATAAAACTCCTGAAGAAATCCTGGAAGCCACAAAGGTGGCAAGCATATCGCCTGGCAGGGGTGTAAGGGAGAGAGAGATAAAATACGGGGAGAGGGAAAAGGGAGAATTATTGAGGTTTCTGCAGAAGGAGATGGCGAAATATGCCAGCAATCTTGAGTTTGAGAAGGCAGCCAGAATCAGGGACCAGATTCGACAGTTGATGGGAGAAGTGCCGGAGAACAGGAGGGGTAAATGGAAATTGAAAAAGCAATAGAGATAGTTTTGCAGGAAAATAAGAATGTCCTTGCTAAGGTTGAAAAAAAGACCCTTGAAAAATTTATTAAGGCCATACTCTCTGCTAAAAGAATCTTTCTCGCAGGGGAAGGACGTTCGGGTTTTATCGCTAAGGCATTTGCAATGAGATTGATGCAGCTCGGGTTTAATGTATATGTGGCAGGGGAGACAATCACACCGGGAATTCAAAAAGGAGACTTGCTTGTTGCCTGTTCAGGTTCAGGAGAAACAGAGGTTACATTTCATATGGCAGAAGTCTCCAGGATGTATGGTGCAAAGGTAATTGCCCTGACAGCGAACATCAACTCTGTGCTTGTGAATGTTTCTGACCTGGTTGTTGGAATTCCTGCTCCATACAGGGGAAAGTTTAAGGTCTGCCCTGGTTCAAAACAATGTGGAGGCTCCCTCTTTGAACAGGCACTTTTCCTTGTACTGGAGGTAATAGTTTTTGTATTGATGAGGAGACTGAAGAAGAGTCCCCATGAATTGCAGAGGCTTCATACCAAATTAGAGTAAAAACCAGCCTTCTTATAGATTGGTTTTTTTCCGGACAGGGAAAATGAATCTACTTATCACTGGAAAGCCAGGAATCGGTAAGACCACGCTTATAAAAAAACTGATTGATGCATCTGGCAGAGAAAAGTTTGCAGGATTCTATACCGAAGAAGTACACGACGAAAAAGGAGAGCGTCAGGGATTTAAGATTGTGACATTGAGCGGGAAAGAGGGGATACTTGCAAAGAAGGGATTAAAGAGCAAATACAGGGTTGGAAAATATGGCGTAAACATCAGGAATCTGGAAGAGATAGCAGTAAAGGAAATTGAACAGGCTCTATATAATAAAGTGAATGCTATTATCATTGATGAAATTGGACCTATGGAAATCTGTTCAGAAAAATTCAGGGACGCAGTTATAAAGGCGCTGGATAGTCCCCTGAGGGTTATTGCAACAATTAAAAATGCAAGTGAACCTTTCCTGAATAAGCTCAGGGCAAGAAACGATGTGGAGATAGTAGAGGTCAACTCAAATAACAGGAACAATTTGTCTACAATTATTGTTATAGATTAAAAAAAAGTTGATATTTTATTTAAAATGTGCTATAATGATAACATCGATTGGAAAGGAGGTGTAATAGATGGAAGTAACATTATCTCCTAAATACCAGTTGCTGGTGCCCAAAAATATAAGGAAAGAACTTAAATTGCAGGGAGGTCAAAAGTATCAGGTTATCACCAGGGAAGGGATAATCTCTTTTGTTCCAGACCGTCCCCTCAAAGAATTGAAGGGACTGCTTAAAGGAATGACTGCTGAGGGACTCAGGGAAGAAGGGGAAAGGACATGATTATTGTTGATTCTTCCGGATGGATAGAATATCTGTCAGGTGGACCGCGTGCAGAGAAATATGAGAAGTATCTGTCTCGTCTTGCAGAAGTAATTACTCCTGCCGTTGTGTTTTATGAGGTGTATAAAAAAATAAAAATGGTAAAGGGCGAAGAAAAAGCGTTGCTCGTTGCAGCCCAGATCTTGAAGACAAACATAGTGCCGCTGGACAGCGAAATTGCAATTTATGCTGCAGAAGTGAGTTTGCGCTGTTCAATCCCAATGGCAGATGCCATTATATATGCCACAGCATTGAGCAAAAAATGTCCTGTGGTTACTTCTGACCCACATTTCCAGAATTTAGAAGGGGCGATTTTTCTGAAATGACAAAACTGCAGGAAATCAGCAGGACCGAACTTGAAGAGAAAATAAGGCAGGCATATGTCCTGCTTTCGCCCTGCAGGTTGTGCCCGCGAAACTGCAAGGTTGACAGGCTGAAGAATAAAAGGGGATATTGCAGGGCGGGGTTTCTGCCTGAGATAGCAAGCTTCCATCCACATCACGGTGAAGAGCCACCCATCTCAGGATACAGGGGTTCTGGCACTATCTTCTTTAGCCACTGCAGTCTGCGCTGCGTTTTCTGCCAGAACTATTCTTTGAGCCAGATGGGAGAAGGAGCTGAGGTTTCAATAGAAGAGCTTTCAGATATTATGCTTAAACTGCAGGAAATGGGATGCCACAACATAAACTTTGTCACACCAACCCATTACACCCCTCAGATTCTTTCAAGCCTCCTGATTGCAAAAGAAAGGGGTTTAAAAATTCCACTTGTATACAACTGTGGCGGGTATGAATCTGTTGAAACCCTTAAAATTCTGGATGGAGTTATAGATATCTATATGCCTGATTTCAAATACGGAGACAATACCAGTGCAGAAAAATATTCTGCTGCTCCTGACTATTTTGAGATAGCAAAGGAAGCGCACAGGGAAATGTACAGGCAGGTCGGACTCCTGAAGATTGAAAATGGCATTGCCGTAAGTGGTTTATTGATTCGTCACCTTGTTATGCCCAACCGCCTCGCTGCAAGCGATAAAATTTTTGAATTTATTGTAAATGAACTTTCTCCAGATACTGCTGTCAACATTATGGCGCAGTACTATCCGGCCCATCTGGCGCACAGGTACCCTGAGATAAACCGTTTTCCCACAATCAATGAATACACTGAGGTTTTAGAGAGTGCAAAGAAGGCAGGTCTGAATTATGGCTGGCGTCAGACAGTTGGAACACTTATGCGTGAAAAAATTCCGGAATGGAAAAACGGAAGAGCACCGGCCAGTGAGAAGGAATAAGATAATATGCAAAATGGAAGGGCAACAATCCAGTTCCTGGGTGGGGTGAAGGAAGTTACAGGCTCAATGCATCTTCTGAAGGCGGGAGGAAAGAAATTTCTTATTGACTGTGGTTTTTTCCAGGGCAGGAGGGCGGAATCAATAGAGAGAAACAAAAATTTTCCCTTTGAGCCCTCAAGCATTGAGGCACTTATCCTTTCACATGCCCATATAGACCACTGCGGAAATATTCCAAACCTGGTCAAACAGGGTTTTAAAGGGAATATCTATTGCACTGTGGCAACAAGAAATCTATGTGCAGTGATGTTAAGGGATAGCGCTCACATCCAGCAACAGGATGCAGAATACATAAACCGAAAGCACCATCTGGAATATATGCTTCCTGTAGAGCCGCTGTATGACCTGGAAGATGTTGAAAAAAGTATGGAGCTTTTTACCTGCATTCCATACGGTAGAAGATTTGCTCTCTCTGATAACCTTTCCCTTACATTTTTTGATGCAGGACATATACTGGGTTCTGCACTTACTCTACTCCATATAAAAGAAAATGGCAGGGATATCCGTCTGGGATATATTGTGGATCTTGGAAGAAGGAACCTGCCGCTGCTTGCAGACCCTGTAATGATTCAAAATCTGAATGTGGTTATGATAGAGAGCACCTATGGGAATCGCCTCCATGATAATATTGAACAGGCAGAGAAAGAACTGGGCGAGGTTGTAGTCAGGACCTATAAAAGAGGTGGAAAGGTGATTATTCCTGCTTTTTCTCTTGAGAGAACGCAGGAGGTTCTTTACTCCCTTCGCAGGCTTCTGCTCAAAAATGAAATTCCACACCTTCCTGTATATGTAGATAGTCCTCTTGCAGTGAGTGTAACAGAGGTCTTTCGCCTGCATCCAGAATGTTTTGATCAGGAAACCAAAAGGATGCTTGCCCAGGGCGAGGACCCATTTACTTTTGAAGGACTGAGATATATCCGCAAGGTGGAGGATTCAAAGGCAATTCAAATTGACCCCGGGCCAATGATTATTATCTCCGCATCAGGGATGTGTGAGGTGGGACGCATCCTTCATCATCTTAAGAATAATGTGGAAAATCCCAGAAATACCATTGTTGTGATCAGCTTTATGGCTCAACATACACTGGGCAGGAGAATTGTGGAAAAGGAGAAGAAGATTAGAATTTTTGGCAGGGAATATGAGCTGAATGCAGAAGTGGTTGTGCTCAATGCATTCAGTGCTCATGCCGATCAGAAGGACCTGATTGACTACGCTGAGAATATAAGGATGAAAGAACAGAGATTTTTTGTTGTCCATGGTGAAGAAGAACAGAGTCTGGCATTGATAGAAAAAATGAGGGAAAGGGGCTTTCAGGACATTAGCCTGCCGGAGAGAGGCACAGAGATAATATTATGAAGGAGATAGAAAAGAAAGATACAGGCTTTATGCAGAAAATTCTGGGAACAGGGCTTGTGCTTTTATTGTTCCTGTCCCTTTTCGGTGTGATATTTTTTATTCTTGTGGACAATAACGAAGATATTGTGCGGCTTTGCTCTGTTCAGACAATAATTTTAGGGCTGTCTGCGCTCTGGCTTGCCGGAAAATTCTGGAAGGGTGAAACAGGATTTGTACAAACTTCTTTGAATATACCGATTTTAATCTTTCTCCTCACATCCCTTATCTCAATTATACGCGCTAAAAATCCATATCAGGGATTTTCAGAATTATTTAACCTTTCCATTTATGTCCTCTTTTATTTTCTTATTGTGAATAACATAAGAGACGAAAAATATATTACCAGGTTTATTACAGCACTTCTCATTCTTACCACCGTCATATCTATACACAGCATCCTTCAGTGTATAAGCCCTAGACTGGATTTCCTCTGGTTTATGTTTCCGCCAGATGCATCCTTTTCAAGGGCGTCTTCTGTATTTGGCAATGCTGATTTCCTGGGTGGATACCTGGCAATGGTCTTTCCACTGGGATTTTCGCTATTTCTTTTCAGAAAAAGAAAATTATTCTTCTGTATCTCTTCCGTGCTTGTATTTTTGAGTCTACTGCTCACATTTACAAGAAGTGCCTGGGTCTCCTGGGCTATATCTGTTTGTTTTCTTGTTATCATTTTTCTCATATACCGCCCTGAAGTTATCAAAAAAAATTTGGTATGGCTTACAGGTGGATTGCTTGGCTTTATTCTGCTTGCCCTGATTCTTAATTTCATAAAGGGGGGTATGATTCTCTCCAGGGTCAGTGCAATCTTCAACTGGGGAGAATACAATGTTCAGGTCCGGTTTGGTTTGTGGCGCAGCGCACTTGAAGTATTCAGACGCAGTCCCATCACAGGCGTGGGGCTTGATAATTTCAAGATTGTGGCGCAGGGCTGCAGGATTCACAATGAGTATCTCCAGATTCTTGCCGAAACAGGAATATTGGGCTTGATTGCCTTTTCCTGGCTTATCTTCTCATACTTCAGGGTTGGCTTTAAGGCACTGGAATCCATTACACCATATCGTCAGGTTCTTGGAATCGCTTTTATGTCGTCTGTATTTGCCATGCTTGTGGACAGTCTTTTTTGCTTTCCCCTTCATCGCCTTTCACACAATGTGCTTTTCTGGGCAATTCTTGGATTGACAGTTGCCCTTGGAAATACAGGAAGGGTTGAGATGAGCACAGATACCAGAAAAATGGGGACTTCACGAATTCTGTTACCGGCAGGTATTGTGGCTGGCTGCGTTTTTGCCATATTTCTTATCTGGCGTTCTTTTACAGGAGTTTATTATTACCAGAAGGGATTTGATATGAACCGCTATGCTGACAGGAGTCAGGAAATGAGAGAAAAAACCAGGCAGTGCTTTGAGAAGGCTGCACACCTGGCTCCTTTCCACTATCAGATTCAGCATGACTGGGCAATTGTAGCTATTCAATCAGGAGATTTAGAAAAAGGCAAAAAGGCAATGCAATGGTCTGAACGACTTTATCCTGATCGCTTACCGGATGTGCGCCTGAATCTCGGCCTGCTTTACTATGAAAAAGGTAATTTTGAAGAGGCTGAGAAAACCTGGAAGGAGACAATCCAGAAATTTCCATCCTGTGCCCGGGCATACTTTTACCTCGGTGGATTTTATATAAACAGAAATAAAATGGGTGAGGCACTGAAATTCTGCAGCAGGGCTGTAGAACTTGAGCCCACCAATTCAGAATATTTAAAGTTGCTCGCAAGGGTTTATTTCAGAACAGGGAATATGCCGGGCGCGAGAGATGCAGTTTCAAAAGGTCTTGCAATTTCCCCTGACGACCAGGAACTGCTGAATATGCAGAAGGCGCTGAGGTAGTCAAAAATCAGGAGACCATTATGGAAGAAATCAAGGATTCAATGCAGAGAAGAATAATTTCAATCGGCATTCTGCTTATTATATTCTTTTCCTCAATGGGACTGGTATTCTGGAGGCTCATTAAGGACAATGATGACCTGGTGCGGGTGATATTCGTGCAGGTTATTGCAATAGTTCTTTTTATGGTATGGGTGACAGAAGAGGGCAAGATAAAATTCAGAAAAACACCTTTAAACCTGCCCGTCTTATTCTATACAGGTGCAAATGCCCTTACATTGTTTATTACCTCAAACATCTATGAGAGTCTTACCACCATGTTAAAGCTTTTGATATATGGCCTTATATTTCTGCTGGCGGTTAACAATTTAAGAGCAAAGGATGCAGACAGGGCATTTATTATGGTTGTGGTTATGGGTCTGTGTATGTCTGCAATAGGGCTCCTGCAGTATTTTGGCCTGGACTGGTTTCGTTTTCTGTATCCTGCAGCGCCAACAGGCAGGGTGTTTTCAATACTGGGCAATCCTGACTTCCTGGGTGGATATTTAGCCCTGATTCTGCCTCTTGCCCTGATGCTTTTGATTAATCACGGGCTCACACACAGGGAAGGAATTATAGGGGGGATTTCTTTTTTTGTAATTCTTGTTTGTCTCCTGCTCACTGCTACACGCAGTGCCCTGGTGGCATTTGGTGGTTCATCTGTTTTTTTGAGTGTTCTTTTAATGCTGCAGAAGGGAATGAAGGCTTTAAAAAAGAGATGGTTTTATACATTTATTCTCTTTATTGCCATTTTTCTTGCTTTAGGCTTTACTGGCAGGGGAAGGGTTAAAGATTTCTTCTTCAGATTTTCAACTCTTCTTAAGCCTGAGACATTAAAAATGGATGGCGCTGTTCAGTATCGCCTTTCAATCTGGCGCACAAGTTTAAATATGTTTAAGGAGCATCCTGTACTCGGTGTAGGAGTAGGCGTTTTCAAGCTCCATTATCCCCTGTATCAGGCAAGGCTGCGTTCCTCAAATCCGGAGATTCCATTTTCTGCGTCCCAGGAATCCAGGGTTCACAATGAATATCTGCAGACACTTTCTGAGACCGGCCTAACAGGGATTGTAGCATTTATCTGGCTTGCATTCTGTACATTCTTCCATGGAATCAGATATCTGGTTCATGCAAAAGACTCCAGGCAGAGAGGTATACTTATCGGATTGTTATCCTCAATACTGGCAATGTTTTTAGACAGCATATTTGCATTTCCATTCCATCTAACTTCTCATGCAACCCTTTTCTGGATATTCTTGGGAATGCTGGTTGTTAGAGGAGAGGATGAAAATAGTCAATCCATTGAGCCTGAATCAGGCAGTCCTGATAAATCACGCCCTTCCAAATCAAAACCAAAATATAAAACAGCCTTCAGGCAGCGTCAGTGGGGATTGATAATCAGTGTCTGGGTTCTTTCAATTGTTCTCATTGTTTTAATCCTGCGTTCATTCTTCGGTACGGTCTATTACAAGCAGGCAATAATCTATGGAAACCAGCATAGAGATGAGGAAGCCATAGAGAGCTATCTGAAGGCAATCAAGCTTTCTCCTTATGACCCTGAAGTGCATTTCACCTGGGGTTATGTATGCCTGAACAGCAACAGGGTGGAGGAGGCATTTAAAGAATTCAAGCTTGTGGAAAGGCTTTATCCCCATAATGAGGACAATCTCTTGAATCTTGGAGTGGTCTATAATCTTGAGAGGAAGCCCGAAAAGGCGATAGAATATTTTAAGAAAGCAATTATGTTAAATCCCCGGATTGGGGCCGCATATTTTAACATAGCGGGTATCTTTATGAATTATTATAGCAATTCTCCATGGGCTATGGAAGAAGCGATGCGGTATTGCAGGAAGGCAGTGGAACTTGAGCCCGGCAACACTTATTATCAGGAAATCCTGAAGAAATTGACAGGAGGGAAGGAGTGACACGGAAAGAACGGGTGAAAAGAGCCATTACACATGAACAGCCGGATATTGTTCCCTATCAAATTGGCTTTACGATTCCGTTTTTATTCACTCCTGTGGTGATGTGGATGAGCTGTTTGAGGAATTGATTGAAATTGGCTTGAATGTTTTCAATCCTTGCTATCTACACTGCCGGAATTACCCAGTGTTGTCATTGCCTGTTTTAAATCAGTAAGAGATGTGAAGGGGAGGGTATGAAATTAAATACAGTAAGAGAAATAGTACAGAGGGCATTGAGAGAGGATGTCGGCAATGGAGATATAACAACAGATACAATAGTGCCAGAAATATCAGAGTCAAAGGCAAGGATTTATGCGAGGGAGAAAGGAGTGGTAGCAGGGCTGGACATAGCCATTGAGGTTTTTCGCCAGCTTGATAGAAAAATAAGGGTGAAGAAATTCGTGAAGGATGGAGAAAGGGTGAGAAGGAACCAGCCACTCCTGGAATTAGAGGGGAGAACAAGGGCACTGCTTACCGGAGAGCGCACCGCACTTAATTTCCTTCAGCATCTGTCAGGTGTGGCTACACTTACAAGGAAATATGTTGACAGGGTAAAGCCCTTCTGTGTTAAAATCTTTGATACACGTAAGACAATCCCTGGATTGCGCATTCTTGAGAAGTATGCTGTAAGAATGGGCGGCGGACATAACCACAGGATGGGGCTTTATGAGATGGCAATGCTGAAGGATAATCATTTAAAAATAGGTTCAAAATTTCAGGTTCAAAATCCCGTTAAAGGTTCAGATGTTATAAAAAATCTTGTAAAAGGATTGAGAAAGAGGATTCCGGAGGGAATGAAGATTGAGATGGAAGCCAGGGACCTCAATGAGGTCAGGGTTGCATTAGAATCAGGTGTTGATATAATAATGCTGGACAATATGACTCCTGCAGGGATGAGGAAAGCTGTGGAGTTCATTCGCAACAATTCTTTTCTCACAGATCGAAAAAGACCAGTAATTGAGGCAAGCGGGAATGTGGGATTGCATAATGTAAGGGCAATAGCAAAAACAGGGGTGGACTGGATTTCTATAGGGAGACTCACCCATTCTGCTCCAGCACTTGATATCTCACTTGAAATCTTGAAATGATGAAAAATAGACCCGACACTATTATTTTTCTGGGAACTGCTGCAGCTGAGGGATGGCCAGGATTGTTCTGCGAGTGTGAACACTGCAGTAATGCAAGGGCATCCGGGGGAAGGAATATTCGCACAAGGGCATCGGTAATGATAGGCGAGAAGTACAAGGTGGATTTTCCACCTGACACATTTATGCAGATGCTCAGGGAAGGGCTTGACCTCTCAAAATTAGAGTATCTATTTATTACACATGAGCATGCTGACCACTTCTGTCTTGCAGAGTTATGCTGGAGATTCCCCCCTTTCGCGCATATTAAAGATGGAAGGATTTTGAATGTGTATGGAAATTCCATAGTGGCACAGGCAATGGAGGGTGTAAGAGATGTGATGGAGAAGAGCAATATCCTGGTTCACTGCGTAAAACCATTTGAGATTTTTGATGCTGGAGAAATGAAGGTAATACCGCTTCCCGCAGATCACTCGCCGGAATCTCTTTTATACATTTTTCAGTTCCATGGGAAGTCAATACTTTATGGAAATGACTCCGGCTGGTTTCCTTCGCAGACCTGGGAAGAGATAGGAAGGTATAATCTGGATATTGCTATACTGGATTGCACAAATGGTCCTCTTCCTGTTGAGGACAGATGGCATATGGGAATTTCAGGTGTAATGAGGGCCAAAGAAAATATGGAGAAGATGGGAATTGCGAATTCAGACACCAGATTTATTGCCACCCATTTTTCCCATAATGGCGGGTTGCTATATGAAGATTTATGCAAAAAATTGAATCCTGCAGGTATAACAGTTGCCTATGATGGCCTGCGAATTGATCTGTAAAGATAAAACCATCGGGGGTTAAAATGACTGATAGAATGAGAAACTTTGTAATATTGATGCTTGTAGTGCTTGCGCTGATGTTAATTTTTATTCAGAAGGAAAGGGAGGCAAAAGAAATGACAGGAACCAGGTATTCACAGGTTATAAAGTTGCCATCGCCCAAAAAAAAGGGAGATGTTTCTGTTGAAATGGCAATTTTAAAGCGTCGGTCCAGAAGGGAATTTACCGCTCAGACGCTAACCCGGGAGCAGATTTCGCAATTGCTATGGGCAGCCCAGGGGATTACTGACCCTCAGGGTTATTTCCGCTCTGCTCCTTCAGCAGGGGCTCTCTATCCCCTGGAGATATATGTGGTCTTGCCTGAAGGTACATATCACTATCTTCCAGGTGAGCATGCACTCCAGAAGGTTTCTGAAGGAGATTTAAGGCCATCACTGTCTGATGCTGCACTGGGGCAGGATTTTATAATAGAAGCTCCTCTTGACATAGTAATTAGTGCTATTTACGAACGCACAACCGGAAAGTACGGGGAAAGGGGAATAAGATACGTGCATATGGAAGCAGGTCATTGTGCGCAGAATATTCATCTTCAAGCAGTTGCACTGGGGCTGGCCTCTGTGCCGGTAGGGGCTTTTTCAGATGAGGGCGTCTCAAAGGCTCTTTCCCTTCCTGCAGAATGCAAACCACTTTATATAATTCCGGTTGGATATGCAAAATAAAAAATAGTGTCAGGTCCAATTTTGGTGGGTGGTATAAGATGACTTCAAGGGAGCGCCTTCTAATTGCCTTGCAGGGTAAGATGCCTGACAGGGTTCCTGCAAACCTGTATGAAATCAATCCATATGCAGAGAACACTTTCTACACCACAGAAGAGAGCTGGAAGGAACTGGTGGATTTCCTGAAAGAAAATGCGGATTCATTCGGGTGGGGACCTGTGGACTGCGGGATATTTTATTCAAATCCTGAGAAAGTCTTTTGTCGTACCGAAACAAAGCAGGATGGGAATTCAACTTTTTATCACACTGAGATTGAAACTCCGGAAGGCTATCTTACATGCGATTCAAGGGAGGATGCAGGGGTTGCGACCCGTTGGATGATTAAACACTTAATTGAGACTGATGAGGATATTGAAAAATTTCTTTCGCTGGAATACCATCCATATCAGCCGGATCTTACCGGTTTTTTCAAACTGGAAGAGATTATGAAGAAAGATGGAAGGGGGGTAATGCTTCTTTCTCTGGGAGATGCTGTGGGAGAGGTCGCTGGCATGATGAAATTTGAATTCTTTGTGCAGAAGTGCATTGAGGACAAAGAGACAATTTTGAAATTGATTGATATATTTCAGGAGCGCCTGCTCCTGCTTTATGAGTATCTTGCAAGAAATGTGAAGGATACTGTATTTCGCATATGCGGACCTGAATATGCAACTCCACCTCTTATGCCGCCTTCATACTTTCATGAGCTTGTTACAGTGCCTGACAGGGAACTGTCAGGGGTTATTCACAGATACAGAGAAAATAGAAATTTTGTGTGCATCCATTCTCACGGTAAAATAAAAAATGTGCTGGATGAGATAGCATCCATAGAGATTGATGTGCTTGAGCCGGTTGAATCTTTGCCTGCAACAACTGCAGATACTACCCTGAAGGAGGTGCGCAACAGACTGGGTAGCAATGTCTGTCTAATGGGAAATATACAAACCAGGTATATTGACTGGTGTTCAAGGGAAGAGCTGGATGCATTTATAAAAACAGCGATATATGAAGGGGGACAGAATGGCGGTTTCGTGCTGATTCCTACAGGTGCGCCCATAGTTTCACCTCTGCCCAAAAAGACCGCAGAGAATATTTATCAGTATTTTGAATCTGCTCGCAAATATGGCCAGTACCCGTTAAAATAAAATTACACATTTTTCAGGAATACGGATGGAATAGAGGGAGGGTAATATATGTTAGACCTAAAATTTATTCGGGAGAATGCAGAGTTGGTCAGGAAGAACCTGCGAGACCGGGCAAATAAATTGAATTTGGATGAACTGCTTGAACTGGATGAAGCAAGGCGCAGGTTGATTCAGAAGTCAGAAGAGCTCAGATACAAAAGAAATGTGGATTCTGAAAAAATTGCACAGATGAAAAGGGAAAAGAAAAAGGTTGACCATATGATTGAGGAGATGAAGGAAATTGGAGAAGAAATTAAAAGGATAGAAGCAGAACTCTCCGGATATGAAAAGAGGATAAACCAGATGCTTCTTTTGATTCCTAATATTCCAGATCCATCTGTCCCCGTTGGCCTTACCCCTGATTTCAATAAAGAGGTGAGGGTATGGGGTAAGAAACCTGAGTTTGATTTTCAGCCCCGTCCGCACTGGGACATTGGAGAGGCTCTTGGAATCCTGGATTTCGAAAGGGCAAGCAAGATTACAGGAACTCACTTCGCTCTTTATAAGGGCATGGGTGCACAGATTGAGAGGGCATTGATAAACTTTATGCTGGACCTGCACATCCATAAGCAGGGATATAAAGAGGTCTGGCCCCCGGTGCTGGTGAACCGCAAGTGCATTACAGGCACAGGTCAGCTTCCCAAATATGAAGAGGATATGTACCACTGTGAGGTAGATGATATTTTTCCTGTTCCCACAGCAGAAGTTCCTTTAACAGGTCTCCATATGGATGAGGTACTGGATGAAAAAGAACTTCCGATTTATTACACTGCCTATACCCCCTGTTTCAGGAGGGAAGCAGGTTCATACGGAAAAGAAACAAGGGGATTGCTGCGCGTGCACCAGTTTGATAAAGTGGAGATGGTAAAGATTACAAAGCCTGAGGATTCGGACCGGGAACTTGAAAAGATGGTGCAGGATGCAGAGGAAGTGGTTCAATTACTGGGGCTTCCATACAGAATAATGCTTTTGTGTACTGTTGAACTCGGGTTTGCTGCGCGCAAATGTTATGACCTTGAAATCTGGGCTCCTGCACAGCAGAAATGGCTGGAGTGTTCTTCCTGTTCAAACTGTGGAGATTTCCAGGCAAGACGGCTTAATATCAGATATCGTAAAAGAGACGGAAAAACAGAATTTGTTCACACCCTGAATGGCTCAGGTATTGCCCTGGCGCGCACCTTCGCAGCAATACTTGAAAATTATCAACAGAAGGACGGCTCGGTTGTTATACCTGAGGTTCTCCGTCCATATATGAGTTCGGGTTCAGGTTCCGAGATTTCAGTTATCAAATAAATTTAAAGGAGAATCAGATGTTTCAATTGATGAATCTGGATAGAATAGACCAAAAGATGCGTGGCATCCTGAGGGTATATTGTGAAAAATTTATTGAATTACACAGGGAGAATCTTAAAGGACTTTTTATCTATGGAAGTGCTGCAAGTGGAGAATTTATTCCGGGAAAGTCAAACATAAATATCCTCAGTGTTTTTGAAAGGATAGCGCAATCAGATTTGAAGAAGACATTTGAACTTGTCAGATGGGGAAGAAAAAGAAGAATTGTAGCGCCCCTTATGCTCACCATTGACTATATAAAGCGTTCCACAGATGTTTTTCCACTTGAGTTCCTTGAAATGAAGGAGAATCACATCCTGCTTTATGGTGAGGATGTAATCAAAGATTTAAAGATAGATCCTAAAAACATAAGGCTAGAGATAGAACAGCAGATAAAAGGTGGATTGATAAGGCTGCGGCAGGCATATCTTGAGGTAGGGCACAGGGGCCGGGAAATCCAGGCACTGCTCCTGGATTCTCTGAAATCACTGATTCCTTCATTCCGCGGACTTCTCAGAATAAAAAACAGGGAAGTATCTTTTGAAAGAAAGAAGGTTGTAAAAGATTTAAGCAGAGAATTTGGCTTGAATGAAAAGGCTTTTACAGATGTGTTGAGTATTATAAAAGGAAGGCATCTTGAGGATGCTGAAAAGGATTTTCTGGAATATGTTGAGGAATTAGAAAAACTGGGAATAGAAGTAGACAGGTTGTTTGAATAAACCCGGTCTATTCTGAGCCCCGGGTAAGGATATGATAAAAACATTCTCTGTTGTTGTTTGTATTCTTTTGAGCTCAACCTCTGTTTTATGTCAGGATATAAAACTTCCTCAGCCTGCAGGCTGGGTTAGTGATTTTGCAGGGGTTATAAGTCCTGAATATGCAGAACGCATTTCTGCAATCATAAAAGAGCTGGAAGAGAAAACAACCGCAGAGATTGCTGTTGTAGTAATCAAGGATATTGGAGATGCCCGGATAGAGGAGTATGCGGTTAAGCTCTTTGAGAAATGGGGGATAGGAAAGAAAGGAAAAGACAACGGAATACTGATTCTTGCTGTAATGGAACAGCGCCAGGTGAGGATTGAAGTTGGATACGGTCTTGAACCTATAATTCCGGATGGTGTTGCTGGTAGCATAATCAGGGAGAAAATAATACCTGCCTTCAAGAAAGGTGAATATGGAGAGGGCATGCTCTATGCAACCGCATCAATCGCAAGTATTATTGCCAGGGATGCTGGCATTGAGCTTGATTCGCTTAAGGGAATACAGGAAGGGGTACAGGAGGCTTGCACAGGAGAACAGGAGCCAGTAAATTTTATAACAGTTGTTATTTTTGTCATTTTATTTCTTTTCTTTTTTAGTTCACTTCTTCGTGGTTTCTTTTTTCCATTTTTCTGGGGTGGATTCTGGAGAAGTGGCAGGGGAGGATTCGGAGGATTCGGGGGCTTTGGAGGAGGTAATTTTGGTGGTTTTGGTGGAGGAATGAGCGGTGGTGGTGGAGCAACCGGTAGATGGTAAACCAGGGGAAATTTTATGAAAGATATATTGGAGGCAATAAGAGACAGGGCAAAGGAAAAAGGGCTTGATTTTATGGATATAAGATTTGTGGAAAAAGATTCCACCAGCATTCAACTCCAGGATGGAAAGGCTGACAGGGTATTTTATGGAAGGAGTGCAGGTATCGGGATTAGAGTGATTTTAAACGGCGCCTGGGGTTTTGCCACCACAGACAGAATTACTCTTGAGAATGCCAGGGAATGTCTTGCACTGGCAGTGAGTATGGCTGAGGCATCCAGGGAAAGAGGCAGTACTGTAAATGTAACCAGAGTAAGTCCGGTCATTGATACAGTGAAGGCAAAGTCCGGGATTGATCCACGCCTGGTCAGTTTTGAAGAAAAGATGGAAAGGGTGGTAATGCTTGAAAGTGAGGCAAGGAAAGTTTCTCCTGATAAAATTTCAAATACAATCTTGGGATACGGGGATAGCTGGTGCAGGGAGATTGTATGCAATTCATTCGGAACACTGGTTGAGAGTGAGTCTGTGCGCACACATATATCTATAACGGTTGTGGCAAAAGATGGAACCCTGCGTCAGAGTGCTTCTGAACATGAGGCAATCCAGGGTGGATTTGAACTCATCAGAAATCTTTCTCCACAGGACTTCAGTATAAAAGCAGCAAAAAGGGCTATAGCACTTTTAAGTGCAAAGAGAGCACCATCAGGAGTATTTCCCTGTATACTGCATCCAGATATTGTAGGCCTTTTTGTTCATGAGGCTCTGGGGCACAATGCAGAGGCAGACAGTGTTATGGCAGGGGTTTCAATACTGGAAGGAAAAATCGGGCAGAAAATAGCCTCAGAACTTATAACTATTGTGGACGATCCTACCGTTGAAGGGCTGTGGGGTTCATATAAATATGACTCAGAAGGGGTTCCGGGCAAAAGAAAGGTTCTTGTTGAAAATGGAGTGCTCAAGGAATATATGCACAGTCTTGAGACAGCCTGTAAGTTTAAGTCAGAGCCAAATGGTAGTGCAAGGGCTCAGGATTTCAACTGCAGACCCATTGTAAGGATGAGCAACACAAGCATCCTCGGTGGGAACCACTCATACGAAGAGCTCATTAAAAGTATTGAACATGGTATTCTGCTCAGCAAGGGACTTGGTGGATATGTGGATCCCACAAAGGGACAGTTTACCTTTCGTGCTGGTGAAGGCTGGTTTATAAGAAAGGGAGAAATAGCAGAGCAGATAAGGGATGTGAGTATGTCCGGAATACTTCTGGAAACGCTTAAAGATATTGATGGGGTATCCACAGAATATGTTCCTGATACGCTGAAAGGAGGAATGTGCGGCAAGGGTGGTCAAATGATGTATGTGGGAGCAGGTGGACCTTATGTGAGGGTTAAGAAGCTGATTATAGGCGGGCAGGAGTAGAATTATGGAAGACTTACTGGAGCTGGCAGAATATGGTTGTGAGATAGCAAAAAAAGAAGGTGCAGAGTTTGTAGATGCAGTGGCACACCGGGGCAGGAATATTTCGGTGGGTATAGAAAGGAATTTTATAAAACACGGGAATGTATCTACTTATTCGGGTATGTCTATAAGGGCGTTTGTAAAGGGTGGGATGGGATTTGCAAGTATTTCTGGTTTGAAAAAGGAGGAGATTCTGAATCTTGCAAAAAAGGCATCTGTGCTTGCAAAGAACGCCCAGCCGGATCCTGATTTTGTAGCCCTTCCTTCACCTCCAGAATCCTATCCTGTAGTTGAAGGGCTGTTTGATGAAGGAATCCAGGGGATTGATGCTGGAAAGCTGGTTGAATACCTGAGAAGAATTATTGAAGAAGCAAGGTCTGTAAACAGAGATGTGGTTGTAAACGGTGGTACAGGATTGCATTATTCCGAGACTGCAATAGTGAATTCTGCAGGTATTCATGCAGGCATGCGCAGTTCAGTGATTCATATAAGTGCCTCAGCAACAATAAGAATGGGGGATGAAGTGGGAACATTTTTTGATTTTGACAACGCGCGCAGACTTTCTGATTTTAACCCGGCTGGAATTGGAGTGAACGCAACCAGGATGGCAATGAAATTTCTGGGAGCACGGCACATCAGAGGTGGAATTATGCCTGTGATATTCGGACCTCTATCTGGCTTGAATATTTTCAGGACCTTATGCTACAATGCAAATGCTGAAGATATCCAGCGCAACCGTTCATATCTTCTGGGTAAAAAGGGAGAACAGATTGCATCAGAAGTGGTGACAATTGTGGATGACCCGCTTATTCCAGGCGGAATGAATTCAAGTCCATATGATGGAGAGGGTTTTCCACATACTAAACTTACAGTTGTTGAAAGAGGAGTGCTTAAAACCTGGCTGCACAATTCCTACACCGCAAATAAAGGCAAGGAGAAGAATACAGGTCATTCAACCCGTGGCGGAATAAGTCCTACAAATGTAATTGTGGTTCCTGGCAGGAAAACAGAAAGAGAACTTATAAGCGAGATTAAAGATGGGATATATGTAGCAATGGGTGACATATCTCCCAATCGTATAACAGGGGATATTTCTGCTACAATAGACTGGGGGTTCAAGATTGAAAACGGAGAGATTGCATATCCTGTGAAGAATGTAATGATAGGTATGCATATGCTGGATTTCCTGAAAAATATTGATGCTATCTCAAGTGATTACAGGGAAGAACCGGGAGCAATTATGCCTGCTGTCAGGGTTCAGAATGTGAAGATTGCTGGGGGTGCATGAATAGAGCAAGGCAGGCACAGATGAAAGTGGTGATCACACCTACCATAATATGACTGCTCCTGAGAAACGCTATTTAGGATTAGTGGGTTGTATATTTGAAACAAATTATTATAGAGATGTATTTCAGATAGAACTTGAAAAGTTAAAAAGAAAATACTTTGAATATGACCCTGATGAACCCCTGATTTTTCACAGGAAAGTTTTTCAAGAGCACTGATTATGAAGAAAAATATCGGTTTAGTATTTTATTATAATGAATCTAACAGGTATAGTTTTAATGCACTGGCAGGTGCCCTGGAAGTAGATAAGTATTTTGATAATCTGGATACTTATTTTATAGATGAGGAAAGTGCCTTGATTTCTGAACTGGAAAAAATTTTTCAGAGATATGAGAGGATAGTCCTCTGTTTTTCTTTCTTCACGATTCAAGCACAGGAAATAAGAAAGATAGTTAAAAATTTAAAAGAGAGTTTTTCCCGTAAACTATTTTTAATTGCGGGCGGACCGCATGCGACAGGAAAACCTGCAGATACGCTTGAAATGGGATTTGATATAGCAGTTGTGGGAGAAGGCGAGGAAACATTTACTGAAATTCTGCACAGACTCAGAGAAGGCAGGGATTACAGGGATGTAAGGGGTATTGCCTTCATTGAAGATGGAGAATACAGGTTTACGGGTTTAAGGCCCTCTGTGAATCTGGATAACTATCCACCTTTTTCTATCAAATACGAGAAGGCAGGGGCAATAGAAATAACAAGGGGATGTCCTTATGGATGTTATTTCTGCCAGACACCATACATTGCCGGAACCAGACCAAGACACAGGAGCGTTGAAAGTATCTGCAGGTATGTGGAGATTATGAATGAGAGATGGAGGAATTTTTATGTGAGGTTAATCACTCCCAATGCCTTCTCCTATGGTTCTCCTGATGGCAGGGTGCCAAATCTTCAAGAACTTGAAAGGCTGCTCAGCAGCATAAGAAAGATATTGGGCAGGGATGGAAAGATTTACATAGGAACCTTTCCCTCTGAGGTGAGACCTGAATTTGTATCCAGGGAGGCAATAGACCTGGTTTTGAAATATGCGGATAATGATAACCTGATAATTGGAGCGCAGTCAGGAAGTCAGAGAATGCTCGATTTGTGTCACAGGGGACACACTGTAAGGGATATCTACAATGCCACAGAAATTACCCTGGGCTCAGGACTGAAGGCAAGACTGGATTTCATTTTCGGGCTTCCGGGAGAGACAGATGAGGATCTGGATTTAACCGTAAAGGTCATAAAGGATTTGATAAAAAAGGGAGCAAGGGTGAATGCCCATGTTTTTTCTCCGCTTCCCCAGACTCCTTTCGAAAAATCTCCACCCGGAAAGATACACACGAAAATAATGAATCTCATTGGCAAGTGTATTCCTGAGCATAGGTTCAGGAATACAGAAAGGGAGTGTGTTTATGGGTAAGAAAAGTTTGCACAAAACAGGAGGCGCAGGTATAGTGCCAGAATCTTTAAAATGCGAATACTGTAAAAATCCGATTGGTATTGATGTAGTTCAACCCAGACTCTCCTGGGTATTGAAGCCGGCCGGGAAGAAAACACGTTCTTTATACCAGACTGCCTATCAGATTCTTGTTGGGAGCAGTCCTGAAATTCTTTCTTCTGACAGGGGAGATATGTGGGATTCAGGAAAGGTTTTTTCAAACGAGAATTCCCAAATCAGATATGCCGGGAAGCCCCTGAAAAGCACCATGCGTTGCTGGTGGAAGGTGCGCGTATGGGATCAGAAAAACAGAATTTCAGCCTGGTCTAAACCGGCGTTCTGGGAGATGGGCTTGCTTGAGCAGAAAGATTGGTCAGGTGCAAAATGGATAGGGATTGACTGGCAGCCGAGAGTCCCTGAGGGGACAGAAGACATCCCGGTTGGCGACTGGATATGGCATCCTGAATTCAGGGGACACCAGACCGTTTATCTGCGCCAGTATCTGGATATTAAATCTGGTTTGCGTATCACATCTGCAAGGGTAAGAATGGCAGTATACGCCTGTGGTTCTATTTACATAAACGGAAAGCATATAGGAGACTGCGGTACGCTTCTTTACACAACTGATTTTGATATAACTTCAGAACTTAAACCGGGCAGGAATACAATTCTTATCCAGGCAAACTCCTGGCAGAATATGAACACATGGCAGGCAAGTGCAGGAGTACTGTTCGGGCTTCTGGTAAGATATGAAGATGGTTCAACTGAAAAAATTTTAAGCGACAGTTCCTGGAGTGCAAGCGAGGAGACGCCGGGTGAATGGAAGGGTATTGATTATGAGCCAAAAAAATGGGTTAATGCAAAAGTAGTTTTGAAATATGGAGATGCACCCTGGGGCAGGCTTCCGGTTGCTCCAGAGCCTTTTCCTTCCCCACTTTTCAGAAAGGTTTTTGAGCTCAAGAAATCAATCAGGCAGGCGCGTGCATATATCTGTGGCCTGGGCTATTACGAATTCTATCTGAATGGAAAAAAGGTTGGAGACAATGTCCTTGACCCCGGACAGACAAACTACGAACACTATGCATTTTATGTCACTTATGACATTACAGGGTATCTTAAAAAAGGTAAAAATGCAGCAGGTATTATGCTGGGAAATGGATGGTATAATCAGGACCTTGTGTGGGGAGGACTTGTCTATGGGAAACCCGGGGCAATCTGTTTAATAAAAGTAAGTTACAGCGACAATTCAACTGAAACTATAGTGTCCGACCAGACCTGGAAGGTGGCGGAGGGACCAATTACCTTTAATAATGTATATGCAGGTGAGAGATATGATGCGAGGAAAGAAATTCCGGACTGGGCAAAACCCGGACTGGATGACTCAGGATGGAAGAATGCTATTCTCAGGGAGCCCCTCACGCCCAGGCTTGTAGCTCAGAGCATTCCACCAATTAAAAGGATGGGAAACATCAGGCCTGTTAAAATAACCAGTCCCAAACCAGGAGTCTGGATTTTTGATATGGGTCAGAATTTTGCAGGCTGGGTAAAACTGAGGGTCAGGGCGCCTGCCGGTACTGCAATAAGGTTGCGTTTCACAGAGGTGCTTTATCCTGATGGAACCATTGATTCCAACAGTACAGGAGTTTTTGCTACAGGAGTGGTGCAGACTGACTGCTATATCTGCAAGGGCGAAAAAGAAGAGGTCTGGGAACCGCGTTTCACATACCACGGTTTCAGATATGTGGAAATGACAGGTTTTCCTGGCAGGCCCAATCTGGATATGATAGAGGGAGTTGTTGTACATACTTCGGTTGAGAAAAATGGTAGTTTTGCCTGTTCAAATAATCTGATAAATCGTATTCACAAAACAGCCCTGTGGACAGAGCTCAGCAATCTTCACAGTATTCCTACAGATTGTCCGCACAGGGAAAGATGCGGATGGCTTGGAGATGCGCATGTCTCCGCAGAAATGACAATCTATAACTTTGATATGGCACAGTTCTGGACGAAATATATGAATGACATTGAAACATCTCTGGGGCAGGGTGGCAGTACAGCCACAGGCAAGCCCGCAAGTCCAGGAATTCCATGCAATATTTCTACAGGAAAACGCACCTGTGGAGAGGCACGGCCAGACTGGGGTTCTGCCATTGCTCAGATTCCCTGGTATATGTATCTGTATTACAGGGATACAGATGTTTTTGCACATCACTATCCGCATATAAAACGCTGGGTGGATTACCTTACAGCAATGGCAAAGGATAATATAGTTGAGGATGGATTCGGAGATTGGTGTCCACCCGGAGACAACACCGCGATGGAATGTCCTCCACCGCTTACTTCTACTGCACTATACTATTTTGATGCACTGCTGCTTTCAAAGATGGCGAAGTTGCTCGGGAAAAAGGAAGATGCACAGAATTATGCAAACCTTGCTTCTGCTATTAAGACAGCCTTCATTAAAAAATTTTTCAATCAGCAGGAGAATACCTTTGGTTGTCAGACCGCTGATGCGATTGCGCTTTATCTTGACCTTGTTCCTGAAGGAAAATATAAAGAAATTGCAGAAAGTCTCAACAGAGATGTACTTGAAAAGCACAAGGGCCATATGAGCACCGGGATTCTTGGAAGCAGGCATCTGTACTGGGCACTGAGCAATTATGGATATGACAGCACTGCTTTTGGAATCCTGACAAAGACTGATTTTCCAGGTTTTGCATATATGTTCAGCCAGGGAGCAACCACTTTCTGGGAAGCTCTGGTTCCTGCTTCAAAGGATGGGGTAAAACCAGTTTTCTCTTTTAACCATCCGATGCAGGGTGGTTTTGATGCCTGGTTCTACTATGGTGTTGTAGGGATAAGCCCTGTTGCGGAAGAGCCCGGTTTCAGGAAGATTGTTCTAAATCCGCACCTTGTAAATGAATTGAAATGGGTAAAGGCAATATACGATTCTATCAACGGCAGGATTGTGAGCGAATGGGAAAACAGAAAGAATAAGTTCAAGTGGCATATCTTAATTCCCCCAAATACAAGTGCCCGTGTGCTTGTGCCTGCAGAAGACAGAAGCTCTGTATCTGAAAAAGGAAAATTCAAAGGAGTAAAATTTCTTGGAATGGAAGATGGAAGAGCAGTCTATGAAATTGGTTCAGGAGAATATGATTTTATTGTAGCGAAAAAGTGATGTTTCTAATTTCAGGAAGCAGAAGTATGTTAGAATTATGTGCGGGAGGTGGGTGCAATGGATGTGATGGAAGCAATTAAAAGAAGATGCAGTGTGCGCAGATATCAGGACCGGCCGGTTGAAGAAGAAAAGCTTCTTGCTATTCTTGAAGCAGCACGTTTAGCTCCTTCAGCAAATAACAAACAGGAATGGAGATTTGTTGTGGTAAGAGATAAAGATCTCAGGCAGCGACTTATGAAGGCAGCCAGAAATCAGTCATTTGTGGCAGAGGCGCCAGTAGTGATTGCCTGCTGTGCCCAGACAGATAACCATGTGATGACCTGCGGTCAATTGTGTTATCCCATTGATGTGGCTATAGCCATTGAACATATGGTACTTAAGGCAACCGAGGAAGGGCTAGGAACCTGCTGGATTGGTGCCTTTTATGAAGATGAGGTTAAGAAGATTCTGGAGATTCCTGAGGAGATTCGGGTGGTAGAGCTTCTGACAGTCGGGTATCCAGACAAGCCCTGCCCCAGCCATAAGTTTAGATTGTCCCTGCAGGAAATTGTAATGTATGAAAAATGGAAAAAATAAGCAGGAAAGTATAAATATAAAAAATTGCCGCAATGATGGAAGAAGCCAGAGATTGACAGGAGGGGACTTTTGTGGAATCATTGAAAGAATTGAAGAAAAGGGTATGGAAATGTAATATGGAATTGTGGAGAAAAAATCTTGTTATCCACACATTCGGAAATGTAAGCGGGATTGATAGAAAAAGGGGAATAATCGCCATAAAACCCAGCGGCATTTTATATCCAGAGCTCACACCTGACAAAATAGTACTTGTGGACCTGAATAACAGGGTTGTGGATAGCAAATACAGGCCTTCGTCTGACACAAAAAGTCATATTGTTCTCTACAAAAATTTTCAAAATATCGGCGGAGTTGTGCATACACATTCTACATATGCAACTGCCTGGGCACAGGCAAAAAAGCCGATTCCCTGCTTTGGCACAACGCATGCTGATTATGTGCGCGGTGATATTCCCTGCACATTTGATTTGAGTACAAAACAGATAAGGTCGGATTACGAGAAGGAAACAGGGCTGCAGATAGTGAGGACATTCAGGAAATTGGACCTGTCGCCAGAGGATACAGAAATGGTGATTGTGGCTTCTCACGGTCCTTTTACCTGGGGAAAGACCCCTGAAGAAGCGGTTTATAACAGCATAATGCTTGAAGAAATCGCGAGGATTGCATATTTTACGCTCGGGATAAATCCAGAGGCAAAGACAATAAAGCAGGCACTTATGGACAAGCACTTCTTCAGAAAACATGGAAGAAATGCGTACTATGGTCAGTATGATCTTTACAGAAAGATTTAATAGGGGAGGTTCAAATGGAAAAGGAATCCATGGAGTTTTTAAGAACTTTTATGGATACGATGAGTCCGTCCGGATATGAAGAAGATGCAGCACGGCTGTGGAGGGAAAGGACAAGGAAGTTCACTGACTCTGTGGAAACAGATGTGCATGGCAATTCAACAGGGGTGTTGAACAAAGATGGCAGTCCCAGGATTATGCTCGCGGGACATATTGATGAAATTGGATATATGGTGAAGTTTATTGATAAGGAGGGCTATGTATATTTTTCTCCAATTGGAGGGATTGATTATCACCTTGTGCCTGGACAGAGGGTATGGATTAAGACAAAAAAGGGAAGGATTCCGGGAGTGACAGGGAGAAAACCCAGGCACCTTCTTGAGGGAGACGAGCTGAGTAAAATTGTAAAGCCCGAAGATGTGTGGATTGATATCGGAGCCAAAAATGAAAAAGAGGCCAGGGCAATGGTGGAGGTGGGAGACCCCGCTGTGCCAGCTGTGGGATTTGAAACTCTGCACGGGGATAAGGTTATTGCCAGGGGATTTGATGACCGCATAGGTGCATTTATAGTGAGTGAGGTATTGAGGGTTCTTTCAGGAAAGAAATTTCCTGCAGCAGTTTTTGGAGTTGCCACAGTGCAGGAGGAACTGGGGACAAGGGGAGCTCAGACAAGTGCATTCAGGATAAGCCCTGACATAGGCATTGCAATAGATGTCACTTTTGCTATGGATGTGCCTGGTGCAGATAAGAAAAAAATTGGAGATATAAAAATTGGTGGGGGTCCTGTTATTGCGAGAGGTCCAAATATCAACCCGAAGGTTTTTGAGCTGTTTGTAAAAACTGCAAAGGAAGAGAAAATAAAATATCAGATTGAGGGCATTTCAGGTCCTACGGGAACTGATGCAAGGATAATTCAGCTGACAAAGGCAGGGGTTGCAACAGGGCTTATCAGTATTCCAAACAGGTATATGCACTCGCCTGTGGAACTCGTGAGCCTGAAAGACCTTGAAAATGTAACGCGCCTCATATCTGAATTTATACTGCGGATAAAAAAAGACACTGACCTCATTCCGGGCTGAATAATTGGTCAGAGGTTGTCTGTATAAACATACCGGTGTCACTTGCTGGAAAAATTAATTCCCTTGACTTTTTAAGAATTCAGGATATAATAAAGTTGATTTAATTTTGCAAGAGGGAAAAGGATTGAATACAGAAAAGAGATTCTGGATATTTATGGGAATTTCCGCAGGGATTCACCTCGTATTTCTTTCAGGTCTCGTGAATTTTACCATTCCCTATACTGCTGCACAGTTCCTTGAGGTGAGCCTGATAGACATAGGCAGGCCGGACAAACCCCCCGGTCCTGCAGAAGAACGCCCCCGGGAAAAGCCACGCCTTCTGACCCCCCCTGCTATTGAGAAAGAAGAGATTCCCACCTCCCGGGAATTACTGCCTGCACCGCAGACCACAGAGTATGTTTCATCTTCCAATCGCGCTTCAATTCAGCAGGCAGAATCATATGGTGGTGGAGGTATGGATGAGGTTGTCAGTGCGTATTTAATGATGATAAAGCAAAAGATTGAATCAGGAAAAAGATATCCACCCGATGCACTCAAAAGGGAAGAAGAGGGAGAGGTCCATTTGAAGTTTAAAATCCTTCCTGATGGCAATGTGAAGGACGTTGTTGTAATTAAATCCTCAGGTTTTCCTTCTCTTGACGAAGATTCTGTCAGGCTTGTGAAAAGTGTGGCTCCTTTTCCACCATTTCCGGGCAGATATTCCTTTTCTATTAAAGTTCCTATTACATATAAAATCAGCCGTTGAGCCCCTCTGCTTAAAAGGAGAAATATGAGCTCAATAAGAATTTTAATGTTTATTGTTATCTTTATGTCTTTCATAACAGGTGTTTCTGCGCAGGAATTCGGTGAATCTCCTTCTCTTCAAGCATTGATTGAGAGCACAAGAAGTGAGAGTGCAGAGATAAGAAGACATGCAGTAGAAATTCTGGGTGAGACCGGCGATTCCCTGGTGGTTCCTGTCCTGATTGGAGCCCTGAAAGATAAATCCAGTGAAGTGAGAGAGTGTGCTGTTCTTTCTCTTGGTAAGCTTGGCGATACCTCAGCAGTCCCATTTTTAATAGAGTTGCTCAAGGATAAGAATCCTTCTATAAGAAAAAATGTGGTCAGTATCCTTGGTGATACAGGCGATACTTCATTAATTCCCATTCTTGCAAATGTTCTTAAAAAAGACAGGAATGTGGCAGTTAAGGTAAATGCTGCCTTTGCACTGGCGAATATGGGTGGTTCCGCAATCCCGTCACTTATAAAAATGCTGCAGGGAAGTACCAAGATATTCGCTGCCATGGCAATTGGAAAGGCACTTGAAAAAACACCGGATGTCTCTTTAATTCCTGTACTTCTAAAAGGACTAAATGACCGGGACAGGGATGTGAGAAGGTATATTGCCGGGGCGCTTAAAAAGCTGGGAAATCCAGCGGTTGACGCACTTGTAGACAGTCTAAACAATCGCCGGAAGAGTGAAAACGAAAGGAAATATGCAGCAGAAGCTCTGGGAGATATTGGCGACACTTCAGCAATTCCAGTTCTGGTGGGAGCGATTGAAGATGGGAGCGAAGAGATTAAAATTTATGCAGCGCAGGCCCTGCAGAAAATGGGAAAGGCTGCAGTTGAACAGGCTGGAAAGAGGATGGTGGAGAAGGTAAGTGATTTTGACGCGCGTCTCAAAAATGCATTTTTCCTTGCGAAATTTTCTGACGAAAAATCTCTTCAGTTTCTAATAAAAATATTGAATTATGAAACTTATCGCAGGCAGGCAACGCAGGCACTGGAGAAATATTACGGAGGAAAGGTCAGGAAAGAGGATGCAGTTAAAAAGATTCCGTGTCCTGTATGCGGAGGCAGTGGTTTCTGTCCCGGCTGCGGGGGAAGCGGGAAAATAAGCAGTGCAACATTTTTTATTTTTGACTGTGATTGGTGCGGTGGAACAGGGATATGCCCTGTATGCAGGGGTGAAGGATATATCTTGAGGGTATTCCACAGATATATTTATCTTCCTCCTCCAGTAGGGGATGTAAATGTGGGGATGCCAGTGATTGAGACAGAGGAGTAAATGATAAATATTGAAACATTTTTCAGAATTTATTTTTTAGCAGGAAGAAAAACCTGCATTTTGATTTTTATGGCAATAGTTTGCTCCTGTGTTTCAATTTTCTGCCAGGCACAGGATATGATTTCTGATATACTTACAAACAATGAGATAAGAGTGGGCATAACCCTGAATTGCCCGCCATTTGCTTTTACAGATGAAGAAGGAAAAATTTCCGGTTTTAATGTGGATATTGCAAATGAACTGGCAGATATGCTGAATGTAAAACTGAAGATAGTGGAAATCAGCCCTGAAGAATTACTTGAGAGCCCTGATTGCGACATTCTCCTTTCCAATCTTCCTAGGACGCTTGAACTCCAGAGTCTTTTCAGGTTCTCAGAGCCCTATTTTCAGTCAGGACAATCCATAATCGTGAGCGAAAAGAATCTATCAATAAATGAATATGAAGAGCTGGACACTTACGGCAAGAGGATAGTTGTGGTTGATGGGACAGCTGGAAAACAGGTAGCAAATAAAAAATTCAAGAAAGCCAGCATAGAAATTGTCAGGAATGAAGATGAGGCATTGTCAATGCTTTTGAGAGAAAGGGCAGATGCCTTTGTCTATGATAGGTATCTTGCAGAATACATATGTCTCTCCCATCCGGAATGGAAGGTACTTTCAGGTCAGCTCAGCCATGACTTCTACTGTATCCTTTTTCCCAGGAAGAGCGAAGGGAGTACCGGGACCCAGGACCTGAAGAGTGAGGAATGGTACTGCCTTCCCTGGTTCAACGCTTTTATCCTGGAGCTGAAACTTTCAAAGAGGTATGTTGAAATTTTTAATCGCTGGTTCGGTCCTGATAAAGCCCTTCGCTGACAGGAGGCTATTATGAAATTGAGGTCATTGTTTACCATTCTACTGATTGTAGCCATTATTTTGCTTATAATGCCGGTGGTGCGCAATTTCCCGGTCAGATATTACATTTTCCTGCGATGGGTGATTTTTCTATGCGCACTTTGCCTTGCAGCAAAAAGTTATGAGCTGGAAAAGAGAGAATGGCTCTGGACATCTCTCACTATAGCAATTTTGTTTAATCCTGTAGTTCCAGTTTATCTCCATAGAAGGATCTGGAAAATAGCGGACCTGCTGACAGCAGCTGTATTTATCGCCGCAATCTTTAAGGTGTTGGAGAATCGTGAAAATTATATTGTTTACAGAAAGCGGGGTTACAGGCACCTGAATGCTGTGCTCGGTTCTTATGGATTGTACCGGGAGGAGAATGAACAAAAATTCAGAAGGGAATACCTGAAACCGCTGCAATCACCTCAACTGCTACAGGGCAGTCCCGGCTTTAATAATCTCGTGCAGGCTATAGACAATTTTACAAAGGCAATAAGCCTGAATCCAGGATGCGATACCGATTATTTCAATCGCGCATATTCTTATTCAATAAAGGGTGAATTTCAATTAGCAGTAGACGATTATAGCAGGGCAATAGAACTGAATCCACAGGATGCGGTCGCTTATTTTTACCGAGGATTGGCTTATGAAAAGTTAGATGAAGTGGAAAAAGCCACAGATGATTACACTAAAGCAAAAGAATTGGACCCGGAAAATGCTTCCTTTTATCTCTTTAGCCGGGGATACAACTACAAAAAATCTGGCAGGAGCCAGAATGCAATGGAAGATTTTTACCAGGCAGCACTGCTATTTTTGAAACAGAATGACAGGGTACAGGCTACCAGATGCCTGGAGGAGATGAAACAGATTGACCCATCTTCAGATTCGGTAGCAAAACTTAAAGAGCGGCTGCATATTCAATACTGAACGGGATTAAAAGGTTGTGCAGGAGAGAATTACATAACCAGGTAGACATTCTTTCAGATATTATCCATAACCTGCATCTGGTTATAAACCCACAGGGATACAAGGGGTTAAAACACTGTACAGAAGCAGGAGAAAGATATCACTGATAGATATTTTTAAACTCCTGGTTTTTACATTCTTTTAAACCAGATGGTTCTATATCTCTGCGGTTTGATTGATAATTATCTTTTACACTACAAAATTTAGATAATACAAAAATGTAGTGTAAATAATACCCAGGAATTATTTAAAAATAAATTCAAAATCATCACCGTTTCTTGACTTTTTATAATTATAAGATATAATAGTTAAAGAAAAAGTAAGGAGAGGTGGCCGAGTGGTTGATGGCACTGGTCTTGAAAACCAGAATTGACAACTCAAATAAGTGTATTTAAATCAATGGTTTTGAAGTTTACCACTCAAGCCCGGTTTTCACAGAGTTTCACGCAAGTTCACGCCCTTTCACGGAGTTTCATTAACTGGGACCTGACCCCCAAAAACTGTACCACTTCCAATTAGAGTGGAAGTATGATATAATACTTAATGTGTGGACAGATTCATCCGAAGGAGCTGCTCCTAAAAACAGAATAATTCATAATTGGGCATAGATCTCTTTTCCTTAGAGGGACATTGTCCCTAACACACTATTAAGGGAAGAGGATGATTTTGTGCCCATGGGTCTTATAGACCTGATTTGTCAAATAGATGTCAACTTGTTCCCATAGAGTTGACAATATATGCAATATTTGATATAATTAAAGAGAGGAACGAAAGGTAAGAGGAGGAACATTACAGATGAAACCTAAGAGATATATTGTTTGGTCCAAAGATAAAATTGATTTGAGGGATCCTTGGCAGAAAAAATGGTATATTAAACAGGTTTTAATTAATGGGAGAACGGAAGATATTGCTTTGCTTAAATGGAAAGAGATAAAATCTATTCTTCCTGAATTAGACTTACCTCCAGACATAAAAAACTTATGGGAGGATTATTTTAATGTCAAAAGGTAAAGGAGTATTAACAGAATTTCAAAAAGAGATATTATCTGTTTTTGGGCAAATTCCTGAATCTAACTTTTTCTATCTGACAGGCGGAACTGCACTTTCAGAATTTTATTTGGGACATAGATTCTCATTCGATTTGGATTTTTTTACTTCTGAGAAAGAAGTTATTTTACCTTTTGCAGGTATAATTGAAGAAGAATTTAAAAAGAAGGGTTTTCCTGTTAAAGTCATCAGAAGATTTAATACATCTGTAGAGTTCATAGTAAGTAAAGATGATGAGAGTGCAAAAATCCATTTATCTCTGGAATCACCATTTAAATTTGAGAGACCAATAGATACTGAGTTCGGCGTGAAGGTGAATAGTTATAGAGATATAATTATAGACAAGTTTCTCACTGTTTTTGGAAGAACAGAGCCAAGGGATGCTGTTGATTTATTTTTTATTTTGAAAAAAGAAGATTTCTGGAAACTTGCAGAACTTGCCAGCAAGAAAGATCCTGGATTTGACTTATACTGGATGGCAATTGCCCTGGAAAAGGTTAAAAATTTTCCAGATGAAATAGAAAGATGGCCAGTTCAGATGATTGCGAAAGTCAAAGCTACTGAAATCAAAGAAAAATTTTTAAGTTTGGCAAATGAGATATTGAAAAAAATTAAGACTAAAAAATAAATTCGGAGAGGTGGCCGAGTGGTTGATGGCACTGGTCTTGAAAACCAGAACCGTCGCAAGGCGGTCGCGGGTTCGAATCCTGCCCTCTCCGCCATATTTAAAAATAGAATTGTGGAACCTGATTCAAGGTTCCTGGTGTTATTAAAGGGATTGCAGAATGGTAGCAATTGAGGTAAAAGAACTTACAAAAAAAATACGGAGATGTTAAGGCGGTCAGGAGAGTTTCTTTCTCCGTAAACGAGGGTGAGATATTCGGGATGGTGGGTCCCAACGGAGCGGGAAAGACCACGACCATTGAGTGCATAGAGGGGTTAAGAAAACCGGACAGCGGCTCAATAAGTGTGCTCGGTATCAATCCAGCAAAGGAAAGGGAGAAACTCTATGATATAATCGGCGTCCAGCTACAGGAAGCATCCTATCAGGACAGGATAAGGGTCTGGGAACTGTGTGAATTATTCTCCTCTTTTTATAAGAACCCACTGCCTTACAAAAAACTCCTTTCTGAATTCGGAATGGAAGAGAAGAAAAATTCCTTTATCTCCAGGCTGTCAGGGGGAGAGAAACAGAGGGTTTCCGTCATTCTTGCGTTGATCGGAAATCCCAGAGTTGTGTTCCTTGACGAACTCACCACGGGGCTTGATCCCCAGGCAAGGCGACAGATGTGGGAGCTGGTGAGGAATCTGAAGATTGAAGGGAGGACAATCTATCTAACGACTCATTATATGGAAGAGGCGGAGTATCTGTGTGACCGCGTCGCAATAATGGACCACGGAGAAATCATTGCTTTTGATACGCCACAGAATCTTATTCGTTCAAGTGGACTAGAGGAAGCCATAATCTTCACAGTGCACAGGGAATTGGATCTGGAGATACTGAAGAATATTGTGGGAGTGAAGGCGGTAAGCAAAAAAGGGGATGAAATCACGGTCCTCGGAATGGATAAGAATTTGCTGAACAATCTCGTGAGTTTCCTCCAGAAAGAAGGTTATGAATTTTCGGATCTGAGATATACCAGACCAAACCTTGAGGACGTCTTCCTCAAACTTACCGGAAGGCAAATAAGAGAGTAAAAAATGAAAGGTGTATTTAAATTCATCCTGGTTGAGTTCAAGCTGTTTTTCAGGAGTTTTATTCCCGTATTTTTTGCTTTTATGTTCCCTTCTATGATGCTGCTTATGTTCGGGGGAATATACGGCAACAAGCCTTCGCCACTTTTTAATGGCCACGGGACGATAGATGTGTCTGTTCCTGCATATACAGTGATTGTTATTACTGTAATCGGAATTATGAACCTTCCCCTGACAATTTCTGAATACAGGGAGAGAAAGATATTAAAACGCCTGATGGCAACTCCTGTGAACAGTTTTGCTATTTTGATTTCCCAGCTTATGGTAAATTTTATTGTGACCGTAATAGGGATGGCGCTCCTCATCATAGTTGGAAAGGCATTTTATAATCTCAGATTTCCTGGAGAAATTCCATCCATTATTGCGGCTTTTGTCCTTTCTACCTTGAGTATGTTTTCAATAGGTTTTCTCATAGCAAGCATTTCGCGGGATGCAAAGGTTACAGGGGCCGTTGCAAACCTGATTTATTTCCCGATGCTTTTCTTAAGCGGCGCCACAACACCGGTAGAAATAATGCCAGAGTCTTTGATGAAGATCGTAAGATGCATTCCTGCGTATTATGCAGTGCATCTGCAGAAGGGCATATGGCTGGGCGGAAGACTTTCAGAATACATGCAGGACATAATCATTCTCGTTTCTATACTTACTGTCTGTACCCTGATTTCTGTTATAATTTTCAGATGGGAATAAATAGAACAAACAAATTCTATTTCTTGACTTTTTCAATATATCGCGTATAATAATTATACTTTCAGAAATAAATTTTATGGAGAGGTGGCCGAGCTGGCTTAAGGCAACCGCCTGCTAAGCGGTTAGTCCTTTAATCGGGACTCCCGGGTTCGAATCCCGGCCTCTCCGCCATATATTCTTGAAAAGGGAAAAATTGATGAAATTCCCAGAATACTGATTGAGATAACAAATCTGGAAAGGAATGCCGGGGAGATTCTTGTGAAGAAATTGGAGTTAACAGAAGAATGAGCTATGAACGAGGCTGGGCTGCCCTGAATCTGAAGATGCCTGATACAATTCCACACACGGAGTACTGTTCACATCCGGGGCTGGTAAGATACATCACCGGTACAGACCCGAATGTGGACGGAAACGCCTGGCGCAGGTTTTTTGAATTGACAGATTATGACATACTCTGGTATTCCAATGACGGGCCTGAATGGCAGGGCAGGACCACCTGTATGGGGCATGCTGTTTTTCAGGAAGGCGACACAGACTACAATCCGAATATCCACTGTCCTTTCAAAACTCCTGAGGAAGTTCTGGATTTCGATCCGGTTAAGGAATACGGTCTTCCGGATATAAATGAACGGGCACAATATTTTGAGCAGATTTACCAATCTGAGCAAAAGGCAAGTCCAACCCTTGTGGTTCCCGGGGGGTATTACAAGACACTTATTTCTGCATGTATTGCTGCTTTTGGCTGGGAGATGTTTCTTTCATCCGCACCACTTGACTATGAAAGGTTTGGCAGGGTGCTGGATGGGTTCTTTGAGATTACCATGGCAAATGTCAGGGCGTGGGCAAAGACAAGCATAAAATTCTTTATTCAGCATGATGATATAGTCTGGACCGAGGGAGCGATATTCCATCCAGAGTGGTACAGAAAATATGTATTTCCAAAATTCAAGAAACTCTGGAATGTCTTAAAGGATGCAGGAAAAATAGTGCTTTTCTGCTCGGATGGCAACTTCACAGAGTTTGTGGACGATATAGCAGATGCAGGTGCTGACGGATTCATATTTGAACCGCTGACTGATTTGAAATACATAGTGGAGAAATATGGAAGGACAAAGGTAATTGTTGGCAATATTGATACAAGGGCACTGACCTTTGGAACAAAAGAGGATGTCCGAGCAGAGGTCAGGCGATGCTACGAGCTGGGAAGGAAGTGTCCTGGCTATTTCTTTGCTGTCGGGAATCACATTCCACATAATGTTCCACTCGAAAATGCTCTTTACTATTTAGATTTAATCAGGGAGATGGGAAAGCACAGGTGATAAAAATGCGCCTGTAGCTCAGCTGGATTAGAGCGGCTGCCTACGAAGCAGTAGGTCGGGCGTTCGAATCGCCCCAGGCGCGTTTCCAGCGAAGTTTATTTCAGAAGGAGACCGGGATGAAAATTTCAAAAAGAAGAATGGCGTGGCTGGTCATTATTCTTATAATAGTGGCCGGTATTGGACTGAACACATTGAAGGCGAGAAAGGGTACAGGGGTTAAGAGTTCTTCAATTCAGAAATCAGTTGAGATTTTGGGTGGAATTGATACAGGGAGGAGGTATTATAGACAGAGATTTGTGGCAGGAGATGAGGGTGCACAGGACAAAATAGCGCTGATTAATATAGAAGGAGAGATTACAAACAGCAGGAGCAGTGTTTTTTACCGCAGGGGCATGGTGGATGAATGGATAGACCAGTTGAAGCAGGCAGAGAGGGATGAGAATGTGAAGGCAATTATTTTAAATATCAATTCTCCAGGTGGACCTGTGATTGATGCAGATATCCTGTATATGAAAATCAGGGACCTGGCAAAGAAAAAAGTGGTTGTGGCTCTTCTTGACAGGGTTGCTGCATCAGGTGGATATTATGTGGCTTGCGCTGCAAATAAAATAATTTCTCATCCTTTGACCCTGACAGGCAGCATAGGCGTTGTTATGGATTATATAAATCTACAGGGTTTGCTTGAGAAGAAACTGGGAGTGGAGATGGGTGTTATAAAGAGTGGAAGATATAAGGACATTGGTTCTCCGTTCAGGCCAATGGACACAAGCGAGAGAAAAATGCTACAGGAACTTGTGGATGCAGCACATCGCAGATTTGTGGAAAACATATCCACATCTCGCAGGATTCCTGTAAAAAAATTGGCTCCCATCTGTGATGGGAGAATCTATTCCGGAGAGCAGGCAAAGGAACTGGGGCTTGTGGATGAACTGGGCACACTGGATGAGGCGATAGAGATTGCCAGGAATTTAAGCGGGATAAAAAGGGCAAAGGTGGTTGAGTATTATACTCCTCCCCTAAGGTTGATAGATTATATTTTTGGAAAGATGCAGGAAAATACAAAACTGACAGAGATTCCACGGATACCTGAACCTGTTTTGAAATACATATGGCAGCCCGGGATGGAGCGATAGGGTTAGATTCCCGGTATGATTGTTGAAATTAAAAATGACTGGCTGGCAGGGAGGATATATGGAAGAAGAAAAAAATTATGCGGGATTCTGGATAAGATTTGCGGCTGCAATTCTGGATGCGATAGTGCTCGGTATGATTCTATATCTTGTCAGGGCTTTTATATCAGGGGGCGTGTCTGAATCTGCGGATATACGAAAGATTTTTGAGTCTGTTGAAGATTTTCCACAGTTGATAGATGCCCTTGCAGTCACAATAAGACCTCTTGTTATGGAAATACTATTAACCGCTATTATCAGCATGGCATACTGGGTTCTGCTCACAGCAAGATTTGGTGCCACCCTTGGTAAAATGGCAATGGGCATAAAGGTAGTGGGTGATGACCTCAATCCCGTAACATACGGTGCAGCTTTTGTAAGAGAGGTTCTTATAAAGTACTTTCTCTATACCCTTATATACTGCGTTGCCTTTTTCAGTTCCTTCTGGCTTTTGCTGAGTTATAAAAATCCATTTTTTATCTTTCTGCTATTTGCTGGTGTGCTGGGTTATCTGTGGGTTATATGGGATCCGAAAAAACAGGCCTGGCATGACAAGATTGCGCACACGCTCGTGATAAAGGATAGAAATTCTGCCCGGCCGGTTCAAGTTGAAAAATCTGTTTAAATGAAAATCGAAAATACAGATAAAAAATTTATGGAAGAGGCTATAAAGGAGGCAAGAAAGGCATACAGAAAGAATGAGGTTCCGATCGGCGCAGTAATAGTTCAAGATGGAAAAGTGATAAGCAGGGGATATAATGAAGTAGAACGCAGATGCAATGCCACAGCCCATGCAGAAATTCTTGCGATAGCGAGGGCAGTAAAAAAAACAGGTGGCTGGCGCCTCAACGGATGCAGTTTATATGTGACAGTAGAGCCCTGCCTTATGTGTCTGGGAGCAATTCTGCTATCAAGGATTTCACGCATTGTCTATGGTGCCTCACAACCCCAGTTTGGTTCAATAAACAAGATTAAGAAATTGCCAAAGCGGATTGAAATAATAGGCGGAGTTTTGAAGGAGAAAAGCAGGAAATTACTCCAGGATTTTTTCAGGAAGCACAGAAGGTAAATGCAGTGCTGAGTTTAAGAAAGTATTGAGCGCAGAGAAGAGGGGAAATACTGTATCACTTACATTAAGCAACTTCTCTATGCGAAAAATATAAAGAAATGGGCAGCCCTTCTGGACAGCTCGGAACGAAGTGGAGAGGTGGCCGAGTGGCTGAAGGCGCATGACTCGAAATCATGTATGCCCGCAAGGGCATCGTGAGTTCAAATCTCACCCTCTCCGCCTTGTATTCTTACTGAGATTTGAAGCCGACCCGAGCGCCACTGGTAAAGCGAAGCGTCAGCGAGGGCGGCCGACTTCGAAGGAGGAGCGAAAGCGACGGGTGAGAAGAAATCTCACCCTCTCCGCCTTGTATTCTTACTGAGATTTGAAGCCGACCCGAGCGCCACTGGTCCAAGATGAAAAGAAAATATTTATTACTTACCGGGCTACTGATTGTTGCCTGTTTCAGCTGGCTCGGCATTGAGAAATTCCCTGAAACAGGCCTGGCAGAAACTATTTCTGTTGGCATACGTCCATTTGCATACAAAAGTGGCTACTTGCTGGGTCCACCAGTAGTGGCAGTTGTGAGATGTACGAGTTATAATCCTGAGGAAGTAAAGAAGGCTGTGGAAGAGGCAGTGAGCTTAATCGGTGGATTGGATGACATAGTAAGGCCCGGTGACAGGATAGGTATAAAACCAAACCTTACCACAGACCATCCCGGTGAATCAGGGGTGACAACCCATCCCGAAATAATTTCTGCTCTCATTGATTGCTTGAGGAAGATTACCAAAGGGGAAATAATAATTATGGAGGGCTCTGGTGGAGCTGATACAATGGAGGTATTCAAAAATCAGGGCTGGGTGAAGTTGTGCCGTAAAAAAGGAGTTAAACTTGTGGACCTGAATCATCCTGCCCCATATGCTGATTTTGGCACCTGCAGGGTTCCCGGAGGTGGATTAGTTTTCCAGGAACTGGCATTCAATAAAATCCTCAAAGGGATAGATGTATTTGTCTCCGCTGCAAAACTAAAGGTCCATGAGCTTGCAGGTGTAACCCTCTGTCTGAAAAATCAATTTGGCTCAGTTCCAATAGAAATTTATGGAAAGCCTGAAAGGGCAAAAATGGAGCTGCACGGGGAAGACCCCTGGTATAGAGTACCCAGAGCAATAAACGACATAAATCTTGCAAATCCTATTAACCTTGCATTGATAGACGGGATAATAGGGCTTGAGGGCGGGGCTGGTTTATGGAATGAGGCAGCATCTCCTAAAAAATCCGGTGTGATAATACTGGGGAAAAATGCTGTTGCAGTTGATGCGGTTGGCACAATTCTTATGGGCTACAATCCACGCTCAGATTATCCTGTGGAGCCTTTTAAGGTAAGTGAGAACCACTTGAGAATTGCATGTGACCTGGGGCTGGGTCCTACAGATCTGAATGAGATAGAATTAAAACTTGGTAAAGGGATAAAAAGACTTTCAGACCTGGTAAGTTTTTATAGCATTTCTTATGCCCGGTATGAAATTCCCACGGATTTCAGGCCTGAAAAGGTAAATAGACTTTTGCCACCGGAAATTGAAAAACAAAAGAAGTTTAGATAATTGCAGACAAGAAGAAAATAGGGGGGTTAAAATGCCAAAACTAAAAATTTTTTTGGTAGTTTTTTTCATTCTTCTTGTGGCAGGCAATCTGTCTGCGCGGGAGCAGAAGAAAAGAAATTTCGGGCTGGGAGTAGTAATCGGGGTTCCAACAGGATTCACGGGAAAATTGTGGTTCAATAAGACAAATGCAATGGAGATTACCCTTGCCTGGGCATTTACATATGAATTTCAGATGAATGTGGATTATCTCTGGCACAGGGATGGAATCTTCAAGGTATCCGAGGGGAGGATGCCTGTTTATTTCGGCGCGGGGCTGCGGGCACAGTTGAGAAATCTTGGTTCAACACTCGGCATAAAAGGGAATGTAGGGTTTGAGTATATTTTTCCGAAGGAGCCATTTGGAATATTTCTGGAATTATCTCCGGCAGTACTTCTTATTCCTGCCACAGACGCTGTGTGTGACGGCGGGTTCGGGTTCAGATATTATTTCTAGTGGAGGTGATGGATATGTCTTCAGTGAAGATAGAAGTTACTTTGCCCCAGGAATTAAGCCTTAAACTGGGAGGGGACAAAAAATTGTTTCTCGGGAACTTAAAAAAGTCAGTGTTATTCATCTGTTTTGTAAGGGACAGATATCCTCTGGAAAAGCAGCTGAGATACTGGGAATGGATAAACTCATTTTTCTTGACCTGTTAGCACAGGAGGGCGTGCCCTACTATCAGGTTCCTGAAGAATCGCTGAGACAGGAATTGAAAACAGTCAGAGAAGCAACAGGGAGATTGTTATAGAGGGAAAGGGGAAGCCTGGAGCCAGAGAGATAGAGAAATCTAAATGGATAAAAGTTGCTTGTGTTAAAAATAAAAACGCAGTGCTTTTGCTTAGAGACGAGTTTGGGAAGGGTGAAAGTGAAGCTATAGTTCTTGCACAGGAAATAATGGCTGATTATGTTCTTATTGATGAAAAACCCGCGATCAGAAAATTGTCAATGTTAAATATCCCACGCATTGGAACTATGGGAATAATCTTGGTTGCAAAAGAAAAAGGAATTATAAAAGAAGTGAAACCGTATCTTGACAGACTTATAAAATCTGGGTTCAGAATTGATGAAAATTTGTATGCCCAAGCATTAGCAATGGCAGGAGAAAGCTGAGAGCAGAAGGGAAATGAAGGATTGTGGGGAGGATTTATCGGGAGTAAATAATATTTGGTATGGAGTTTAAATCCTGAAATGAAAAGAAAATTCGTAATATTTATTGCAGTTTTATTTGTTTCTGTCTTGCTGGTTGCGTCAAGCGTCAACAGGTCATCAGAGACAGAGACCGGAACTATTCCCTGCGGGGTTCGTCCATTTAAATACACGAGTGGCTATCTGCTTGGCCCGCCGATTGTTGCAGTGGTGAAATGCAACAGTTATGACTTGAACGAGGTCAGGCGTGCAATGGATGAGGCGATAGGGTTGATTGGAGGGCTGGGGGATATAATAAAACCGGGAGATATAGTTGGAATAAAGCCAAATCTGTGTGACAATACCCCTTCTGAATGGGGTGTTACAACACATGTAAACATTGTGTTGGCGCTTATTGAGCAGATAAGAAAGATTACAAACAATGAAATCATAATAATGGAAGGAACAGGAGCAAGTCCCACCAGTGACTGCTTCAGGGATCTGGGATGGAAGGAGATTGAAAGAAATGGATGTGCACTTCTGGATTTAAACCATCCATTCCCCCATACAGAATTTGGTACCTACACTATCCCTGGTGGAGGTCTGCATTTTAAAGAACTGAGGTTGAACAAAGAAATAGAAAAGGTTGATATTTTTATATCCGTGGCAAAATTGAAGATGCATTCGTCTGCAGGGATAACATTGACTCTCAAAAATCAATTTGGAGTTCCACCCAGGGACATTTACGCGCCTGAAGGAACTTCAAAAATGATGTTGCACGGGCAGGACCCCAGATATGACCTTCCAAAGGTTATTAATGACATAAATGCCTGCAACCCGATTGATCTGGGTATAGTGGACGGAGTAATAGGATTGGAGGGCGGCGAAGGATACTGGATTCCTACCGCATCCCGCAGGGCTTCCCACCTGCTCATTGTGGGGAAAAATGCAGTTGCAGTTGATGCAGTAGGAACCTTCCTTATGGGCTATGACCCAACTGCAGAATACCCGAATCCCCCATTTATAAATACCCAGAGCCATTTAAGGATTGCACGTGATCTGGGGCTGGGTCCTACCGATTTAAATAAAATAGACATAAGGCTGGGGAAGGGGATAAAAAATCTGAAAGATATGGTTGTGAAATACGGCCTTCCCTGGCAGAACACGGACATTCCTGCAGATTTCAAGCCCGATGAAGTTAAAAGGATTGTTATTCAGAATAGAGAGGAGAAAAAATGATAAATCTGGACGATATGGGTTTGATAAAAAGACTGGATCCTTCTGATATGCTGGGGCTGGTGGAGAATTTACCACAGCAATGCGAAGAGGCAGTGGAGATTGCGGGTAAATTTAATTTGAACAGGAAGTATCTGGATGGGTTTATACCTGCAAATATCATTATCACCGGACTGGGAGGTTCAGCAATTGGAGGAGATTTTCTCAGAACATATCTGGTGAATGAATCAAAAGTTCCCATTTTAATAAACAGGTACTATCACCTGCCAGAATTTGTGAATAAAAATACATTTGTAATCGCTGTCAGTTATTCCGGGAATACAGAAGAGACACTCTCAGCATATCAGGAGGCAAAAAAGAAAGGTGCAAAGATTGTGTGCCTGACCTCAGGGGGAAAACTTGCCGGATACTGTAAATCTGATGGAATCCCCTTTGTTCTTATTCCTGGTGGATTACCCCCGAGGGCAAGTTTTGGATATCAACAGATTGGACTTACCGGAATTCTGGAAAAGGCGGGGATTATTAAAAATAAAAAAACAGAAATCAAGGAGATGATATCTGTTTTGAAATCTATCTCTGCTGAAATGAGAAGGGATGTTCCACTTGAAAAAAATCCTGCAAAGAAGATGGCTGTACAGCTGTATGGAAAAATTCCGGTGATCTACGGAAGCCAGGACCTGACAGATGCTGTAGCCCTCAGGTGGAAATGTCAGTTTAATGAGAACAGTAAAAGTTTTGCCTTTAATAATGTATTTCCTGAGTTGAACCATAATGAGATTGTTGGATGGGAGATGCCGAAGGAACTCCTGAAAAACTTTGTGGTAATACTTCTAAGGGACAAAGGTGAACATCCACAGGTAAAGAAGAGATTTGAGATTACCAGGGAATTGCTGGGCGGGATTGCATGTGCCACTGAAGAGGTCTGGACCAGGGGGAATTCTCTATTCGCAAGGATATTTTCATCAATCCATACCGGAGATTTTGTGAGTGTATATCTTGCATTTCTGAATGAACAGAATCCCACCCCGGTCAAGAGAATTGAAGAATTGAAAAAGCGTTTAGCAATGTAGGGCAAATTTAAACCGGAGAAGGCAATGGCTACTATTACCATAGAGGCGCCTGCAAAGATAAACCTTTTCCTGGAGGTTCTGGGAAAGCGCAGGGATGGCTATCACGAGATAAGAACAATTATGCAGTCCATTGAGCTGTGCGACCTAATTATACTTAAAGAGAGAAGGGAACCTGGGATACATCTAACCATAAAAATGACAGCATCAGGGAATAGTGATATGAACAATCTACCTCCAGGAAAGGACAACCTTGCATACAGGGCAGCTGAACTCTTTTTGCAGGAATCTGAAATAAAAAAGGGAGTGGAGATATACCTTGAGAAGAATATTCCAGTCGGTGCAGGACTCGGCGGGGGTTCCAGTGATGCTGCGGGTGTACTTGTGGGCTTGAACAGATTGTGGAATACCGGATTTTCAAAAAACCGGCTGAGAAAAATGGGGGAACATCTTGGAATGGATGTTCCTTTTTTTATAGAAGGAGGAACAGCTTATGCTACAGGCAGGGGAGAGAGAATTTTTCACATTTCCGGGGTACCGCATTTCTGGGTTGTATTGATAGACCCGGGTTTTTCAGTGTCAACGAAGTGGGCATACGGGAATATTGGTAAGAATTTCTTGACAAAAAAGCCTTCTTATGCTAAAATAGTGTTAAAATCTCTGCTGGCAGGAGATATAGCATCCCTCGGGAAAAATTTATATAATGAATTTGAAAGAGTATTAGAAATAAAATATTCGGGATTCCTGAGGGAGACAAAAAGATTGCTGAAAGATACCGGAGCAAAAGGAGTATTGATGACAGGCACAGGTCCTGTTGTTTTTGGAATTTTTAAAGAAAGGGGGGATGCTAATCGGTCTTTTGTAGAAATAGGCAGAAAAGCCAGGAGGGTTTATCTGACAAAAACACGAGGAGGAGTAGAAGATGGAAATCACCGAGGTACGAATTTTTCTGCGAGATAAGGCTCAGGAACCAGAAGAGAAATTGAAGGCTTTTGCCACAGTGACTTTTGATAATTCATTTGTGGTAAGAGGACTGAGAATTGTAAGCGGGGATAAAGGGTTATTTGTGGCAATGCCCTCCAGGAAGCTACCGGATGGCACCAGGAGAGATGTGGCCCATCCGATAAATGCCCAGACCAGAGAATATCTGGAGAAGAAGGTTTTGGAGGCATATGAGGCAAAATTGAAAGAAGGACCTTCTGCTTCTGCAAAGGATAAACAGGAGTCTGAAGAAGCATAATCAATAGTGGGGAGTAGCCAAGTGGTAAGGCACCAGCCTTTGGAGCTGGCATTCGTAGGTTCGAATCCTGCCTCCCCAGTTTTTACGCTATAGCAGGATTCGAAAGTTTTTTGCGACCCGTAAAGTTCCCATGCACGCGGAAGGAATATATTTTTATGAAAATAAATACAACGCAAATAGAAAAAAATATAATTTCTTTTGAGATTGAGGTGCCTCCCGAAGAGGTAAGGAAAGAAAGGGAGAAAATCTATCAACAGCTTCAGGCAATAGCAAAGGTCCCTGGCTTTCGTTCAGGCAAAATTCCCAGGGATGTGCTGGAAAAACATTTCAAAGATTCAGTGAAGGAAAAGGTGATAAAAAATCTGGTGCCGAGATATCTTCTGGAAGCAGTAAAAGATAGAAATATTACCCCTCTTACTCTTCCAAGATTCAACGATATATCCCTGGGCGAAGATGACTCACTTAAATTTAAGGCAGTTGTTGAGACTCATCCCGCAATAGAGTTAAAGGACTATAAGAATATAAGATTGAGAAAGATTGCAGTGGAGGTGACCGAAGAGGAGATAGACCAGAGGTTGAAAGAATTACAGCTTCAGGCTTCAATCTTCACAAATGTTGAAGATAGAGATGAGGCGAAAGATGGGGATTTTGCAATTATTGATTTTAAGGGATTCCTAAACAACAGGCCCTTAAAGGGTTGGGCAAGAAAAAATTTTTTAATAGAGGTTGGAGAGGAAACTTTTGTGCCGGGATTGAGTGAAGCGATTGCAGGTATGAAGAAAGGGAATTCAAAGAATGTGGAGATTCAATTTCCTTCAGATTATCCAGTAAGTGCATTGCGGGATAAGAAGGTAATTTTCGAAATTACCCTGAATGAATTAAAAGAAAGAAAGGTTCCACCTGTTGACCAGGAACTTGCAAAGAATTTCGGTTTTGAAAATCTGGACCTGCTCAAAGAAAGCATAAGAGAAGAGATTAAATTAGCAAAGGAGGAAGGAGAGAAACAACGGCTTGTCAATGAAATGGTAGAAAGGTTGATTTCAGACACAAATATTGACCTGCCCTCTTCTCTTATTGAAAGGCAGAAGGACTATCTTATGTATAAATTAGAAAATGAACTTGTGCGCACAGGTATTTCAAAAGAAGATTATCTGAGGTCAAATAATATTACCGAAGAGGACCTGGAGAAAAAATACAGAGAGGCAGCAATAAAACAATTAAAGGCCAAGCTCATCTTTTCTGAAATTTCAAAAAAAGAAAATATCAAGGTGGAAGAAGAGGATATAAAAAATGTGATTGATAGAATTGCACGCAGTCTTGGTCAGGAGCCTGAGAAGGTACGCAGGCAACTGGAACAGAGGAACCTGCTGGATAATCTTATAGAAGACATACTTGAAAGAAAAATTGTAAATTTCCTTTTTAAAGAGGCAAAGATAGAAGAAAAGGGTGGCTCTTTCTGGGCAGGGATAGGAAGGTTATTCAGGCCAAAGAATAAATGAAAACTATTGAGTGGAGAAAAGGGAAAATCAAAATAATAGACCAGACGCTCCTTCCTTTAAGAGAAAGGTATAAAGAATGCAGGAGTGTTAGAGATATATACACTGCAATCAAAACCCTTCAGATAAGAGGGGCCCCTGCCATAGGGATAGCAGGGGCTATGGGAGCAGTGCTTGGAATCTGGCATAGCAAAGAGAAGAATTTTAAGGAATTCTTCAGGAAGCTTGAAAGTGTGATTAAATTTCTGGCATGTTCCCGTCCTACAGCAGAGAATCTTTTCTGGGCACTTAAAAGGATAGAAAAATGTGCACTGAAAAACAGAAACCTTCCTGTTTCTGAATTGAAAAAAGTCCTGCTAAATGAAGCACTTAAAATCCAGAAGGAAGATGAAGAGATGTGCCAGCGCATTGGAGAAAATGGCTCCAGACTTATCAAAAATGGCGATTGTATATTAACCCATTGTAATGCAGGGGGGCTGGCAACCAGCGGTTTTGGCACAGCGCTGGGTGTGATATACACCGCGCACAATCTGGGTAAGAAGATAAAAGTTTATGCCACAGAAACTCGTCCACTTCTGCAGGGTGCCAGACTCACAACATGGGAACTTATGAAGGCAGGCGTGCCGGTTATCCTTATATCTGATACAATGGTTGCAAAGGTCATGGATGAAGGGAAAATTTCATGTGTGATTGTAGGTGCAGACCGCATTGCGTGTAATGGAGACATAGCAAATAAGATTGGTACATATCAAATCGCTATCCTTGCCCATTATCACAGAATTCCCTTTTATGTAGCAGCTCCTTCTTCCACATTTGATTTAAATATAAAGAGCGGGAAAGAAATTCCCATTGAGGAAAGAAGTCCGCAGGAGGTCAGAGAGGTTTTTGGAAAGAAGATAGCACCTGAGGATGTGGAAGTGTATAATCCTGCTTTTGATGCCACACCTTCTAAATTTATCACTGCTATCATCACAGAAAAAGGGGTCTTGTATCCCCCGTATATAAAATCCATAGCAGCAAAAATGGGGAAGGGAGAGAGATGAAGAAAAATATCAAACAGAAGCCCGGGATTGATTGGAAAAAGGAATTGCGGGAATGGATTGCAGGGGCAATCCTTGGAGTGCTTGCAGGTCCGGTGCTATTCCATTTTTTCAGTTTTGTTCTGGAGCCTTATGCCAAATGGCTTGAGTTTCTTCTGGTTACATTACTCTGGAGGATTTATATTAGAAAGAAAACATTTCATATCTCTGAAAAGGTGAGGGAGTGGATAGAGGTATTTGTAGTTGCAGGAATACTTGCCCTTAATATCAGGACATTTGTGATTCAGGCATATAAGATTCCTTCAGGGTCAATGATTCCCACCCTTCAGATAAAAGACCACCTTTTTGTTTCAAGGTTTAATTACTGGACAAAACTACCGCGCAGAGGAGAAATTGTAGTATTCAGATTTCCGTTAGACCATAAAAAAGATTTTATCAAGAGAGTGATAGCAGTTGAGGGAGATACAATCTGTATAAAGGACAAGCAGGTCTTTGTGAATGATATACCCGTGGATGAACCGTATAAATTTCATTCAGACCCGAATATAATTCCCGGGAATGTGAATGTCCAGAGCAGTGAGATTTTTGTTCAGGCATATAAAACGAATAAGGCAGAGGTTATAGCAGAAGGCTCACCAAGGGATAATTTGAGGCCGATGCTGGTTCCTGAGGGTTATATATTTGTAATGGGTGACAACAGGGATTCAAGTTATGACAGCAGATTCTGGGGCTTTCTATCCCGCAGGGAGCTGAAGGGAAAGGCGCTTGTAATTTACTTACCCTTTAATCGGATCAGGATAATCAGGTAAAAAGTATCTATCCATTATAATTTTGCGGGAGGATTTATGGGAAAAAGCAATCTCTGGATATTAATGCTGGGGTTGTTATTCTGCAGTGTGCAGTGTACGGGGAACGAAAAGAAGATAAGCAATCCACAGGAGAAGTTTGCACCACGTACCTATATCTGCGAAAGGGCTGAGGGAAGGATTGTGATTGATGGAGTGTTGAGTGAGGGTTCCTGGCAGAAGGCTCTACCATCTGGCGGATTTCTGAAAATGTCTGACAATGGTCAGCCCATGACCAACTATACAGAAGTGAAGATGTGCTGGGACGATTCTAACCTGTATGTGGCTTTTATAGTCTATGACCCTGATATCTACGCAAGGAAAACTGAGAACGACGGTCCTCTGTGGGAAGAGGAGGTGGTTGAAATTTTTATTGATGAGGATGGAGATGGCAAGGAATACCTGGAATACGAAATCAATCCCCTTAATACCTACATTGATCTGCGCATTGACCAGCCCAGGCCAAATGGGGATGTGCAGCCCTGGCAGCCCAAGGCTTTATTTAATGCAGAGGGAATAAGGAGGGCAGTTAAAGTTTATGGAACAGTTGATAACCGCAGCGAAATTGATGAGCAGAAATTCGCAGAAGCACGTATTCCCTGGTTGACTACAAGCGTAACTTTTTACAACAATGTAAAAAATGACCTGGATGAAAAGTGGATTGCAGAGATTGCAATTCCGTTCAACAAGACCAACTTTCCTTTTGCAAAGAACCTGCCCCCAAAAGATAAGGACTTATGGAGGGTGAATATGTTCAGGATTGACAGGCCTTTAAAAGAGGTGGGACCTGAGGAATTCGGTTCCTGGTCTCCGACTCCAACCTGGCATATGCCCCAGTATTTTGGAAAGTTGGTTTTCTCTGAAAAAGTAGTGGGAAAATGACCAAAAGGAGATGAAATGAACAGGAAGGGTATAATTATTATGTTCCTGCTTATTATCTTTTGCAGGAAGGGGGTAGCCGTGGCTCAGGACAGGCCCTTTATTGGAGTGACATTCTTTTACTGGTACACATGGGATTACAAGAGGGAATGGGGAGGATGGATTGATGGAGGAGTTTACAATACCCCGTTATATGGCTATTATAACTCCCCATCTTATGAGGACAACTACCGCTCGTTGTGGACAGCAAGCGAGTGGGGCGTTACTCATCACTTTATGGATTTCTGGGGGCAGGGATGGAAGGCAAAGGACAACAAGACACCCAGGGAGACAGTGGTGATGAAGGCAGCAGAGGATTTACAGAAGGAGGGCTATGACATTTATATGTCTTTCTACCAGGATGGAGAGAAGTTCAATATGAAGGATTTTTCCCGGAACATCTCCGACCCCGGGAATCCTGATGTAAGGTTCTGGCTGGACAACTATGCAAAATCTCCTGCCTGGCCCAAATGGCAGGGAAGGCCATTCTGGCTTGTCTATGGACGCAATGGCAGTCCCGCACAGACCGCTGAGAATAGCGGTTTCAGAGAATACCTGAAGGCAAAGTATAAGGATAATATCAATGAGTTAAATAAACTCTGGGGTACAGAATATTCTTCCTTTGATGAAATTTCTCTGAATTTTGGCAAAGGGTGGAACCGCGTTGAATCCATAAATTACCAGTATTCTATCTGGCAGAAACAGATGGAAGAGATGAACGGACTTGTAAAGGAAAAATATGGGTGGGCAGGAATTATCCCTTCCTTTGATATCTGGGTAGAGCCATATATGGGGTACGGGTATTCAAACTATCACAGGACCTTCGGTGGCCCGCATTCCTATGGCGGAATCTTCGGGGTGCCTGAAACCCAGGATGCCCAGAGGTTGATACAGAGTGCGATTGCCAGATACTACAATACGATTTTCTGGGATACCTACAAAAACTATTACTGCGACTGGAACACAGAGAGCAGAATACCGGGCCTCAGATATGCTCCTGAGCCATATCACTTTGACAGATTCTGGGTCGGAAACCTGATGCGCGGCTCTGAAGCCATGCTTCATCTCTCCTGGAATGAGTGGTGGGAAGGTTCAAACCTTGAACCCTGCCTTGAATATGGAAAAAAATTCTGCGAGAAAAACCTTTTCTATGCAACGATAATGAAAGAGTGTTTTGAAAGTATACATAACTGCGCAAGGGACGCAAAGGTTGCAGTTTTGCTGAACGACTGGTCCTGGCTATGGGGCGGAAATAACCCTGCGGATGTCTATGGGGTCATTCAGACACTGCGGCTCTTCGGAATTGTTTTTGATTTGATTCCTGATGATTTTGTTGATGCAAAAAAACTTGAAAATTTCAATCTGGTAATTGCTCCCTCAAATGGAACCGGATTTGGATTCAATAAGGATGGAAAGCCGATTGCAAAGCTCCTTCAGGAATGGGTTGAACAGAAGCCCGAAAGGCGACTTATTGTTTCTTCCTCGCCTGAGTTTATAAAATACCTCGGGTTAAGTGAAGGGAAAAATGTTGTTAAAGGAGCGCAGAAGAAATCTCTTGATTTCCTGAAGGAAGAAAAGGGAAAAAATATTGCCTGGACAATTTTAGGTGAACAGGATAAAAGCAATAATTTGAGCGTTGCGCCTTCCGGAGAAGGTGAGATAAAGCCCATAAAGAAAGCTGGAAGAACCGGAAAGACAGTTGGAGAAAATCCCTTTTCCAAGAGTAGTAAATATATGTATTTTGATGTGGATAACAATTTTATTTATAATGGAAACTGGCCCAGTGTAAAACTCAGTGTTGAATACCTTGACGAAGGCGAAGGACAGATTACCCTTGCTTATGACTCTTCTGACCAGGAGTTCAGAGTTTATCCCGGATACCCTCCAGGAACCTGGAAGCCTGGAAATGAAAAAATCATTCTGGAAAACTCAGGCGAGTGGAAAACAATGACCTTCTACATTGAGGATGCCAGATTTGCTAATAACTGCAATGGCCAGGATTTCAGGCTTGAGATTCCAGGGGGCCTTGAGTTTGTTGTCAGTAAGCTTACACTGGAGAAGGTTGGGGAGCCTGAAGGACTTGTATTTCATAACGCTGAGATTTTTGGAGAGGAGGATGGCAGGGTAGTTTCGCTGTCTGTTCCAAAGCACGAAAGCCACAATCCCGGAAAGGGAAAACCCATTACCTATTATAACTCTGACCTTACTGCAAGGGATATAGTTTTTTCAAAGGGAAGGGGCGAGGTGCTGTTTATAAATGACCTTGCCGGGTCGTTAGAGTACAGGCCCTACTGGGAGAAGATTCTTTCAAACTGGGCAAAGATAGACCTGCCAAAGACAGTATATGGAGAGAATATTCGTGGAGCAAGGTTATATAGTGGCGGAACAAATATCCTGTTAGCATACAACTATAACCAGACAAAAAGGGCATCTGTTGCCTGTTGGCTTCCGGCTGGTGACCAGCCAGTTGCTGAAGTTTTGGCACTGCGCAGCGATGGAAGCGAATACAAACCACTGAATTATAAAATTGTGGGCAACAAGGTTCAGTTCCAGGATGAGATTCAGTATTTTGGTGTATATGAGGTTGTTTTCTCTCCGGTATCCATTAGCCATCAGTTGCTTGTGCTGCATCCCGGAGAGAAGAAGTCGGTAGAGCTGACTTTAAAAAATCTTTCAGATTTCCAGATTTCTGGTACAATCAGACTTAAGTCTGTAATTCCAACACTCGGCTCAGAAGTTTTGAATTATTCGCTTGGTCCAAAAGAAGAAAGGAAAGCAAGTATAATTATCTGGGCAAAGGATACAGTGGACTGGGGGCGCAAGACTGCAATGTGGGAGTTAACCTATTCCACTTCACTCAGGGCAGTATACTGGCGTGCACTTCTTGTGGAGCGCAATCCGGAGCCGGTCATAACAACAAAGGTTCTGGACTGGCAAAATCCAGTCCTTGGCATCAAGAACCAGGAATACATGGCTCCGACACCAAAAGAAAAAGGATTTATTACAAATGGCACTGCAAAGGATGTGGTTGTTGCAATTGACGGCAGGACCACTCTTTTTGGAGATATTGCTTCAAACCAGGAGGTTTTGAAATCCCTGAATCCTGGACCTTTAAGTCCTTCTTCTCCCTCCATAGAGCGTAAGGTGATTAAGATTTCGTATCTTCAGAACGGACAGCCAGCAACCATAGAAGATACTGTAGTTTTGATGCTTTACCCAAAACCCGGAAAAAGCGAGAAAGAAATTCAATTCTATGTGTGCAATGCCACCCAGAAAGAGAAGGTGAATCAGCTTTTCATGGTTGATTTGCCAAAAGGGCTGTCTCTGCCATTTAAACTTATGTCTGATAAAGGAGAAAGTATCACGGCCCAGATTGTGGATAATAAATTGTTGTTCATATGTCCTTCAATACTTCCAGAGACCTGCATCCTTTTTACCCTCAGGAAGGGCGAACAGGGGAATGATGCAACTGACCTTGTGCTTACATCTTCAGACCTGGGCACAGGCAGGGGCGTGGTTAAAGTTTCAAACAGGTACTATTCAATTGCATTGAGTGAGGAAAAGGGAGGAACTGTAATCAATCTTACTTCAGAAAAGGGAAATGACTACGGCAATAACTCTTTCGGATTAAACTATGGCCAATTCTCCCAGCACGATGATTTAAAGCCCGCGCAGAGCGCCACAGATTTTATAAATGAGAAAAAGATAAGGCAGCAGGACAGGCCCGGGATAATCAGGGTGCTTGTAGATGGACCAGTATACAAAAAAGTAGAGGTTTCATGGGCTGATCAGAACATAGATGCAAAACAAATTTATGAGTTCTATGCAGGGCAGAAACAGTTCAGGATAACAGTTGACATAACACCGAAGAACGAGGCGTTGAGTGTAGAAGAGATAGTTGCGCTCGATGCCTGTTTTATTCGCAACAAACTCTACAAGATTTACCCTGGTGGAAGCGGGATGGGACAGACAACCAACAATTTCAAAAAAGAAGTTCCACACGCTGGCTTCAGATACACTGATTTTGTTCATCCCTATTCAACGCTTGTTGGCAGAGGCGAAAACATTTCCTTAATAATTGAGGAGAAGTCAGGCCTGAATAAATATCGCCAGGGCTTCTGGCCAGAAGACAGGCCAAAGCAGGGAAAGATAAAATTTGCAGAAGTTGAATACATATCAGGGCTGGAAGGTGAAAAGGTAAGAAATCCAGTTCATCTTTCAGTATGGGTTATGTTCCATACCGGTTCTCACAAACAGGCAAAGGAATTTCAGCAGGAATTGGTTTCTCCGCTGTGCATTGTCTCAAACACAAATTAAAAACTGTTAATTGAGAGAGATGGTGAATTGATTCAAGATACCTCAAAAACAGGGGGTGTGGTATGAAAAGATTTTATATCTGGGTACTGGTTTTCGGGGTGTTTGCTGGAATGGGTTTGGCTTTTGCTGCAAAGGAAGAGAAGGGAACTGCGATATGTCTTACTGCAGACTACGCTGCAGCAGATGACTATGAGTATTGTTATCTGCATTTCATCGGTGGCGAGGATGAAATTGAAATACCGCAGAAGGCATTTCTTGAGTATGATGTATTTATACCCAGGACAAGTGCGGGTTTCACAGGCGGGGTTGATCTCGTGGGCGGGTCCCTTGGAACCCTGAGGGATAATGGTCGTGATGCAGGCTGCAAGGACCAGGATGGAAACAGTCCGCATCCGGCAGGCAGCCAGGAGAAGGCAAAGGGAACCTGGTGGCACAGAAAGATTGATTTAAGTCCTATAGGGGGAGAAACTTTTCTATTCGGTGTAATTGCTGTGGATGGCAGTTCCCATACAGACGGGGTCTATAAGGCGTATTATAAAAATATCCAGATTACTGACGGCAAGGGAAAGGTTCTGAAGGACCTATTTACGAACAGAGAAAAGCTTCCGATAGATGAAGTTTCTGAACATGCGGTAAAGGATATGGTTGACTATTCCCTTACTGTTGTGCCTTTGAGTGCTGTCAAATAATGGGATAATACCTGCACACATGTTTTACTGGTAAATGTTTTCAATTTCAGGAGGTGGGTATGTTTAAAAAAATGTGTTTATTTGTTTTTGCCGCAGTATTTATGGTTTCTGCGGTGGCAGTTTATGCACAGGAAGAGATGGAAAAAAAGCCACCTTCTTATGTGAAAGACCCTGAGAACAGTGTCTGGATAATACTGGCAAAGAAGCCACAGAAAAACGGTTTGTATCTGCTTGAAAAAGGCGCAGAGGGCGACAACGAGCCTGTAACAAAAGGAGGAAGGGAGGCATGGCAATCCAAGGGTGTAAACAATGCTGTTCCTGATAACCCGGATGCTTCACCCTTTATGTATTTCAGGATTACAAAAAAGATTTTCAAGAAGGGGGCTGCACCAAAGGTTAAAATTATAGTTGAATATTTTGACGAGGGTGAGGCAGAGGTAGGGCTGGAATATGATTCTTCTGATGAATCAGTAAACAAATGCCAGATACCCGGAGCTTTCAAGGACCACGCCGAGAAAATAGTGATGGAGAATACCGGCAAGTGGAAAACATACACCTTTGAGATTGAGGACGCAAGGTTTGATAATGGCTGCAATGGCCAGGATTTCCGTTTCAATTTCCCGGGGGGATATAACTTTACAGTTGCTTCTGTTGCAGTGATAAAGGGAAAATGAGAGCAAGGCTGCAATAAAGATGTTTACTCCACTTATTACAGTTGCGCTCTTTTATATTCTGGGCATTGCATTGGCATCTATCCTTAAGGCCCCCATTTTTCTCCTGGTCCTGTTTTTACTTTGTTCCCTGGCACTGACAATTTTTTCTTTCAGGTTTCACAGGTTCCTGCTCAATTTTTTCTTAATACTTGATGTGGTGTTTACGGGTGCATCTCTTTATTCACTTAATTTCTCTCCAGTTTCTATTTCGCATGTCAGGAATTTCGTTCTTCCCTGGGAGGTTGAGCTTGCAGGAACAGTTGTGCAGGAACCCGAGTTTAAAAAAGGAAGGATTTCTTTTCTGCTTGAATCTGAGTGTATCAGGAGTTCGCTCTCTTTTGATACCTCTCTTCAGCCAGTAAGAGGGTTAGTAAAGGTCACAGGTTATACCGGCAGGAGATTTAAAGTTCCTGATTATGGCCAGAGGATTCTGGTTCGCGGCAAACTGAAAGATCCGCCACTTCCTTCTGTCCCGGGTACATTTAACTACAGAGATTATCTTAGAAATAAGAAAATTTTTGCAGTCTTCCAGGCAGATGAATTACAGATTCTGGGAAAGGGAAGGATAAATTTCTTTTCAGGCATTGCCGTGAAGTGCAGGCAGAGTATAAGAAACACAATTCAGAGGACACTCCCCGGGGATGAAGGAAGGCTTTTAAGAGGTGTGATGCTCGGGGAAAAAGGGTGTATTCCAGCGTACCTCAAGGATATGTTTATTTCAACAGGGCTGGCTCACACCCTTGTGGTTTCAGGGCTGCACGTAGGACTTGTGGCATCCATTGTCTTTTTCTTCTTTTTCAGGATTCTTCGTCTGCCCAGAAAGATAGTTTCTGTTATTACCATTCCATTTGTGGTTCTGTATTGCTTTATAACAGGTGCCAATCCTCCTGCTGTCAGGGCCTTAGTTCTTTCAATCGTGGTACTGATGGGATATGTACTGGAAAGAGAGCCAGATATGCTGAACAACCTCGCACTTGCAGCACTGATTATTCTAATTTTCAATCCCCTTTCGCTGTTTGATGCCAGTTTCCAGCTTTCCTTTCTGGCAACCCTTGGTATTGTATATCTGGTGCCTTTTTTTCAGAAGAATTTTGCAAAGATTCTTCCAGAATGGTTTGCAAGTCCGCTTGCAGTTTCTGTGAGCGCTCAGATAGGTGTGGCGCCACTTATTGCATATTATTTCAACAAGGTGTCCGTTATTGCACTTCTTGCGAACTTATTTGTTGTGCCGATACTCGGGATAATCCTTTCCATTGGTCTTGCTGCAAGCGTAGCTGGTTTATTTTCTATTCCTGTAGCAAGATTTATATCCCTGTTGAATTTTGTATTTCTGCGATACTTTATAAGTGCAATAAAATTTTTCAGTGCATTCAGATTTGCTTTTCTGAATGTCCCCAGACCCTCACATATCTTCATTGCCGGATATTATACAGGTATGTTTGCTCCTGCATTTAAATATGGAAAATGGATTTTTATGGGGCTGTGGGCAATACTGGCATTGTATGTGTGGCTTCTTGTTTTTGCCGGAGGATAAATGTTTTTTATAGCAGATTTTCACATTCATTCTAAATACAGCCGTGCCACAAGTAAAGATATGGATATTGAAAATCTTGCAAAATGGGCAAAACTAAAGGGTATAAAACTGGTGGGCACAGGTGATTTTACCCATCCTGACTGGCTGGCAGAAATTGAAAAGGAGGTGGAGCCTGCAGGGTACGGACTCTACAAGCACGGTGATATAAATTTTATTCTCACTGCTGAGGTGTGCAATAACTTTTTTAAGGACAATAAGGGACGCAGGATTCACAATATCATTTTTGCACCCTCCTTTGACATTGCAAGGAAGATAAACAGGGAACTGGAGAAATATGGAGATCTGGAATCAGATGGCAGGCCCATACTTGAACTGGATGCAAAAAATCTTGTAAAGATTGTTCTGGGTGTTTCTCAGGATTGCATGATAGTGCCAGCGCATATATGGACCCCCTGGTTTTCCCTTTTTGGAGCAAACTCAGGCTTTGATAGCATAGAAGAATGTTTTGAAGAACAGACAGCCAATATCTTCGGACTTGAGACAGGTCTTAGCAGTGACCCTGCTATGAACTGGCGTCTGAGTGCCCTGGATAGATACACCCTTCTTTCAAATTCTGATGCACATTCTCCCAGGAAAATTGGCAGGGAGGCAAATGCCTTTGATTGTGCTCTGGATTATAAGGAAATCCTGGAGGTAATACGGAGGAAGGACAAAACCCGTTTACTCTATACTATAGAATTCTTCCCTGAAGAGGGAAAGTACCACTACGATGGACATCGTGATTGCAACATTGTCCTTTCTCCGGAGGAAACGAGGAAGGCAAATTATATCTGTCCTAACTGCGGGAGGAAGATTACTGTTGGTGTTATGCACCGCGTGGAAACACTGGGAGATAGAAAAGAAGGCTTTGTTCCTGAAAATGCAATTCCATTCAAAAATTTGATTCCACTTGATGAGATTATAGCACATGCACTGGGCACAGGAAAGGAAGCATCTGTGGTTGAAAGGGAATACAGGAATCTGGTTTCCAGACTGGGAACAGAATTTGACATATTGCTCAATCTTTCTGATGCAGAAATTAAAAAAAATATTCCGCAGGAGATTGCAGATGGAATTATAAATATGAGACAGGGAAAGGTGAAGGTTTCTCCTGGTTATGACGGAGTTTATGGAAAGATTGAAATTCTGAAAGAGGAGAAAAAGGAAGCAGAGCAGCTGAGCCTATTTTAACCATCGTCTATGTATATAATTGTTTATATTCCTTGCGGGAATAGAGAAGAGGCAGAAAAGATAGCCATGGCAATTGTAGAAGAAAAACTTGCTGCCTGTGTCAATTATTTCCCAATAAATTCCATTTATCGCTGGCAGGGAAAAGTTGAGACAGGAGAGGAGTATGTCCTCATATGTAAAACTGCACGGGAAAAATTCACAAAATTAAAAAAAAGAGTCAAGCAATTGCATTCATATGAGTTGCCTGTTATTCTTTTCTGGAAATTTCGCGCAGAAAGGGAAGTGCTTGAATGGATAAATGAATCTACAGAATCACAGGCGGATGTTGAAAAAGATTATTAAATGCGCAGTAGATTGTTAGAAATTTATCAGAGATTGCTAAGGTATTTCGGACACCAGGACTGGTGGCCTGCAAGAACCAGATTTGAAGTAATAACAGGGGCAATATTAACGCAGAATACAAACTGGAAGAATGTGGAGAAGGCGATTGCAAATTTAAGAAAAGCAGGATTGCTTTCTCCTGAAAGATTGGCAGAGGTGAGTGAAAAAGAACTCTGTGAATACATAAGACCATCAGGGTTTTATAAACAGAAGGCAAAAAGACTTAAATGCTTTCTGGATTTTCTTAAAAAATATAGATATAATCTTTCCCTTTTATTTCGTGAAGATGTCCATAGTTTAAGAAGGAAACTGCTTGCTCTGAACGGCATAGGTCCTGAAACAGCAGATTCTATTCTTCTCTATGCCGGAAACAAACTTTCATTTGTAATTGATGCCTATACAAAGAGAATATTTTTACGTCTGGGTATGGGCAACCCGGAGGGCTTGCTGAAATACGAACAGCTGCAGAATTTTTTTCAAAGGAATATTCCACAGAGAGTGGATTTATATAAGGAATATCATGCCCTTCTGGTTGAACTGGCAAAGAAGCACTGCAGAAAAGAACCTGTGTGTAATGGCTGTCCACTTGTAGATGTCTGTAAATTTTATAGACTTACCCATTAAACTTGCTTTTTCTAAATTTTTGGATATAATTGAAGAATGGAATTTTATAGAGCAGGTCGAATAAGGCAATATCAGGAAATCATAAAATGAAAAAGAAGAAAAAATATGGCAAGTATACTAAGGGTATACTGAAACCAGTCAAAGAGGAAATGTTGTTTGTAGATACCTATCCAAAGGTTAGTTCTTCATCAGATTTGGGCAGTGTTAAAATTTATATAGGAGAAGTATCCAAGGCGTTATCTATGCTGGATGAAAATTCTATTGATTGTGTCATAACAAGCCCTCCGTACTGGAGACAAAGAGATTATAAAGATCCCCGGCAAATTGGTCAGGAAAATTCTTATTTTGAGTATATAGAAAGGCTTGCAGGAATATTTAATGGAATCAGAAGAGTTTTAAAATCCACAGGCACTTTCTTTCTTAATATAGGATATAAATATTTGGAAAAAGAGTTGCTACTTATTCCGGAACTGTTAGCCATAGAACTTCAGAAAAGCGGGTGGGCTCTTCTGAATAAAATTATCTGGCATAAACCCAACGCCATGCCTTCTTCGTTAGATAATAGATTTTCCAATACTTATGAACCCGTATTTTTATTTGTTAAAAAAGAAAGTAAATATAAATATTATCTATCACTTGATAATCTGAGGTTGCCAGTTAGTAATTTTACAAGCAATAGAGAACCCGAGGAAATATTAGGTTTAGATGTAGAGAATTCTTTGAATAAATCAAAAAATATTAAAGGAAAGGTTACGAAGGTTTTTAAAAATGATAAGGGAGATATTTTTGCTCAAGTAGAATGGGAAGATGGTAAAAAAACTTATGAATTAGTAAATGATTTTAACAGAGAATCTCAATTAGAAGTTATCTTAATTTGTGAAAAGTGTGGAGAAAAGATTATTCATGAGGTGGATATAGATAAACACCACTCCCTATTTTGTAGAGAGTGGTTAAAACCAATATTGCCACCAGTTCCTGATTTTAATAAAAGAGAGGAATTAAAACCCTCTCTGCTATTTAATATTCCTTTTTCAAGGACATCCTACAAAGGCAAATATAAAGTAAGTCCTGAAAATAGGGGAGCTTCGCCAGGTGCAAGAAAGTCTCTTTTTGGAGAGTATTTAGTTGTCCAGAGGAGGTATAGAATTTTCCAACCGCTAATTGCTGATTATCTGAGATTCTGGAGAGAGAAAAGAGGTATTCCAACAAAGGAGATAGATAGGTTATTGGGATACAGGGATACAGCGGGCCATTGGTTTAGAAAAGATACAGGTAGCTGGGGAAGGGGAGGGGCGATTCCTCTACCCGAGGATTGGTTCAGACTTAAAGAAATTCTCAGGTTTAATGAGATATATGACAGATGGGTGACTGAAACCCACCTTGTTCTGCAGACAGTAAGAGCTCACCCTAAAGGCAGGAATCCCGGCGATGTATGGAGTATAAAGACACAGCAATTGCCTGAAGCTCATTTTGCGGTTTTTCCTGAAGAACTGGTTCGGAAATGCATAGAAGCAGGTTGTCCTTCAGGTGGTGTAGTTCTGGATCCCTTTGCTGGTTCAGGCACAACCGGTAAAGTTGCACAGGATTTGGGAAGGAATGCCATATTGATTGAGCTTATCCCTGATTATGTGGAGATTATAAAGAGGAGATGCAAAAAAATAGAGGAGATAATCTATGTTGAGTAACTTTGACCTTGAGAAAAAGGAAAGGGAATATTACGAATTGATTTCGCTTCACTTAAGGCAGGATTTAAAAACACTGATTGAAGGATTAAACTCAAGAATAAAGATTCTTAATGACTGGTATAAGAGTTTCTTAAAAACAGCAAGAAAAGGTTATAAGTCTTCTGATTTAGATACTGGGGCAGAGAGAGTTTTTCACCATTTCTTTGCTCCAATCTTGCACTTTCCCAATTCGTCCCCCTTGGGTTCTGATTTAATGTTTGAACTTCCCGATGCTTTTTTGCATATTGAGGTTAAGACAGCACTTGTCAATAATCCCTCAGATTACAAGGGTAGAATTAATATTGCAATTAACCAAAGTTCTTATGCAGTAAAAGGGTATTTTTCTCCAAACTTACCTCAGTATTATACACCACAACAAGATATTAAGAAACCTTGCTTGACTTATGTTATTCAAATAATCCACGAGCATGCTAAGCCAAATATTAAAGCCCTTAAATTAGTTTGTGTGCCAAATGGACAACTCTATCCTATTTATGGAAAAAGTATTTTTGGGGGAGGCAAGACAAAGGGAAAAAGTTTCCGCTATGTATATTCTTCTGCTCCCCATTTCAGACTCTTAAGGAAAAAATATAAGGAGAATATATTTAGAGTTGAGTTGATATATTTAACAAAAGGATTGAATCCAGAGGATATAACAGGGATTTCGGGTGTGCCTGTGCATTTTCAATTTTAACAAGATTCATTTGTGTGATTGAAAAAGAGGAGTAAGAAATGAGTTATTCAGAAAATAAAATTAGAGAACTGGAAGAGAAAGCAAAAATAATAAGACGACACATTATTAAAATGCTGACCATTGCCGGTTCAGGTCATCCAGGTGGTTCATTATCTGCTGCAGACATAATGACCTGCCTTTACTTTTCAAAGATGAGGCATAATCCAAAGGACCCGAAATGGCAGGATAGAGACAGATTCATAATGTCAAAGGGACATGCCTGTCCTGTGGTTTATGCCTGTCTTGCTGAAAGCGGATATTTCCCTGTAGATGAATTGTGGACCCTTCGTAAAATAGGAAGTCGTCTTCAGGGTCATCCTGATATGGTAAAAACCCCGGGTGTGGAGATGTCCACAGGTTCCCTGGGTCAGGGTCTTGCTGTGGGTAATGGAATGGCGCTTGCAGCCAGGCTTGACAGAAAAAATTACAGGGTATATGTAATGTTAGGAGATGGAGAGATTGAAGAGGGTGAGGTATGGGAGGCAGCAATGGCAGCAGCGCATTATAAGCTTGACAATGTGTGTGCAATTCTTGACCACAATGGCCTTCAGATTGACGGGCCAAACAAAGATGTGATGAATCCTGAACCCCTGGAGGAGAAGTGGAGGGCATTTGGCTGGAATGTAATAAATATTGATGGACATAATATAGGTGAAATTCTCAGGGCACTTGATGAAGCTGAGACCGTGAAGGGAAAACCGACCATAATTATTGCAAAAACAATTAAGGGCAAGGGCGTTTCTTTTATGGAGAATGTGGTAGATTTTCACGGCAAGGCACCTACTCCTGAGGAAGGAGAGAGGGCACTGAAAGAACTGGAGTGAAAGATGGAAATTGCAACAAGGGATGCCTATGGAAAGGCACTTGCTAAATTAGGGGAGATAAACCCTGATGTTGTAGTTCTGGATGCAGATTTGTCTAAATCAACCAAGACAATTGAATTTGCCAGAAAATTTCCTGAGAGATTTTTTAACCTTGGAGTTGCTGAGGCGAATATGATAGGGACCGCCGCGGGACTCGCAACCTGTGGCAAGATTCCCTTTGCATCCACATTTGCGGTTTTTGCTGCCGGCAGAGCTTATGACCAGATAAGGATGTGCGTCTGTTATCCCAGGACAAATGTAAAGATTGGTGCTACACATGCAGGACTTTCTGTTGGAGAGGACGGTGCTTCACATCAGGGCAATGAGGATATCGCACTTATGCGTGCACTTCCGAATATGACAGTGATAGTTCCTGCTGATGGTATTGAGACAGAGAAGGCCGTTTTTGCAAGCGCAGAATTTACAGGGCCGGTGTATCTTCGTCTGGGCAGGCCAAAACTTCCTGTTATCTTTGACCAGACTTATAAATTTGAAATCGGCAGAGGAGTACAGCTGCGGGATGGAGAGGACCTGACAATTATTGCATGTGGATTAATGGTTCATGAAGCACTGAAGGCAAGCGCAGAACTTGAAAAAGAAGGGGTAAAGGCAAGGGTTATAAATATGTCAACAGTGAAACCCGTGGATGAAAAGCTTATTATTAAGTGTGCAAGAGAAACAGGCGCAATTGTTACAGCAGAAGAGCATATGGTTACAGGTGGCCTGGGTGATGCAGTGGCAGAGGTGGCTGGAAGTAATTATCCTGTTCCTTTAAAGAGGATAGGGCTTACAGGATTTGGAGAATCAGGCAGTCCAGATGAGTTGCTGGAAAAATATGGATTGACTGCTAAGTCTATTGTGAAGGCATCAAAAGAAGCAATGAGGTTGAAGAGATGACAAGGCTGAGTACAGCAGTGATAACTATCACAATAATTGTTATTGCAGCTACTTCCTACGGCGTTTACAGATTTTTTGCTTTTTCCAGCCTTTTGAAAGAAAAGATTGAAATAGTAGTTTATCTGGAGCCTGCTGCAGATGCATCACGGATAAAGACAGATATCAGCAGGAATAGAGAGGTGAAGGAGATAATTTTCGTTTCAAAGGATGATGCACTGAGAATGTTCAGGAGGGAGATGGGAGGAGATTCCGGTATCTTTGAAGTGATGCCAGTAAATCCTCTGCCTGATTCATTTATTGTAAGACTGAAAGCGAAATACGCAATACCTGATGGATTTGAAAAAATATGCAGCCGTATTAAATTGCTGGAGGGCGTATCAGAAGTCAGGTATGAGAAAAAAATACTGGAAAGAGCCTTTCCATTGCTTCAACTTGGCGAGCGAATAGTTTTGATTTGCGGGATAGTGATGCTGGGTTATACCAGCCTTGTGATATTGACAATCCTTAAGTTGAACAGGGTTTAAGATAGATGGAAGGAATTTTAACAGAGATAGAAAAATTTGAAAATAGGTACAGGGAACTCAATGAGCTCTTCGCCAGATCTAATTTTCAGGGGAAGGAACTTGCAGAATATGCCAGGGAATTTGCATTTCTTGAAAAGCTCATTCCCAAAATTCAGGAATATAAAAAAGTGCTTAAGGAAATAGAGGATACCGCTACCCTTATTTCCAGCGAAGAAAAGGAGATAAAGACGCTTGCCAGCCAGGAATTGCAGAAGCTTGAGGAGTCTAAGTCCAGACTGGAAGAGGAAATAAGGAATGCGATTTCACCGGATTTACATATTGACAAAAATATCTTTATGGAAATACGGGCTGGAGCAGGAGGGGAGGAAGCTTCACTGTTTGCTGCGGACCTCTTCAGGATGTAT